>Ga0074195_1003171_pt1 | contig 16142 bp, 13 predicted proteins | sample EPASupsiteHSE623_FD_64525 | JGI IMG/M metagenome (GOLD analysis project Ga0074195, IMG submission 64525) | Bioremediated contaminated groundwater from EPA Superfund site, New Mexico - Sample HSE6-23 | ecosystem: Environmental > Aquatic > Deep subsurface > Groundwater > Contaminated ...
TGGATCATCGGGAGAGGAAAAAGGCCCTGGAGCTTTTGAAAGAGTGCAACCCCACTGACCCCGTGGCCAGGGCGCTGAAATCCCTCCTCTACGCCACAGAGGCAGTGCCCGTTCCGAAGCCCGGCATCTACATCAAGGCCAAATATCGTGCTCGAAAGCTCTACAAAAAGCTGGTGCAAAAAAGCTGGTTCGTAAGCGCTGTTATCGCCTTCTTTCTCTTGCAGTCCTTCTCTGCCCTGGCGCTGGATATCTTTCTGATCTACATCAAGCTCCGCTGGAAGATAGATCTGCATGCCGTCTTTCCCACGCTCTCTTTCATCGATTTAGTCGGGCTGGTGTCTGCAACGCTCGCAGCAGCTTTAGTAATAGCTGCAATACTGAAGATGCGAAAGAGCAGGCTTGAGGCCTACCAGCTCTTCAAAAACGCTGTCCTGGTGCAGATATTCCTCGTCCAGGTCTTTCTCTTCTACAGGGCTCAGTTCCTGGCTCTGCTGGGCCTGGCCGGAAACATCTGTGTGCTACTGGTGCTTTATTACATGATCCGCCAGGAGAAGGCCGCCAACGGCGTCAGTCCACGAGCAACTTAGGCCTTTGCTTAACGACGGCTGTCCTCAAAGATCATGCAGGTCATTGCTTGCTCCCGGGGGCCAAAAAGAGCATCTTTTCGGCGCTTTCAAAGCTCGGGCTCGTCTCTAAAAGAAGACGTTTATCTGAAATTATTGATAATAATCCTGAAAGGCTGATTCTTCGAGAAATAAAATTTAACAGGGGCGATATTACCCTGCTTGGTCTACTGCACAGAAAACGCGCCGAGATCTTTTAAGGACGGATCCGTAGATCAGTAATCCTTAAAAGCTTCTTCTTGGTGGCCTGTGCTTCTGGTAGCACTCCTGACAGTAAACGGGCCTGCTCCCGTCAGGCTGGAAGGGGACCTGGGTCTGCTTGCCACAGTCGGAACAAACTGCATCGTGCATTTCTCTTGGGCCTCTGCTGAAGCCACCACGTCTTTCTCTATCCATGTTATTCACGACCCTTGCGGGTAGACGTAAAGGAGAGCCTATGGTATATATCAGTTTGGATGGATGATAGCCATGATATCTATCTCGTTTCGGGTAAATTTGGGATAAAATTTTTTAGATCAAGCTGCTATAAAGCCTGAAAAGGCGGTTTCGTCCGGTGAGGTTTGTCGATTGGCCGAATTCGACTTTCAATTGCTGTTTTCGGCTCTAAATTCCTCCACACTCGGCTCAATGGGGATGTCGAAACGTTCATATAGAAGTTCAAACACCTGAGATCTCATCTTGATCCTACTGTATTGGAGGTAATTGAAGATGGCAGGACAGTTCGGTGGAACACCGGTGCTAATTCTCAAGGAGGGCAGCCAGAGAACGGCTGGCCGCGAGGCACAGAGATCGAACATCATGGCCGCCAAGGCCGTAGCTGGAGCCGTTAGGACAACTCTTGGCCCCAAGGGCATGGACAAGATGCTTGTCGACACCCTTGGAGATGTTGTAATTACCAACGACGGAGTAACTATTTTAAAAGAGATGGATATCGAGCACCCTGCTGCAAAGATGATGGTGGAGATCGCCAAGACCCAGGACACTGAGGTAGGAGATGGGACGACCACTGCTGTAGTGCTCGCAGGAGAGCTGCTCAAGCAGGCTGAAGGGCTGCTCGACCAGGAGATCCATCCTACAGTCATAGCTGCAGGCTACAGGGCTGCGGCAGATAAGTCCATGGAGATCTTAAAGGCCATCGCAGTAAACGTATCTGCTAAAGACGAGGAGCTTTTAAAGAAGATTGCGATCACGGCCATGACCGGAAAGGGCTCAGGCACCGCCAGGGATGAGCTGGCCAACTTGGCCGTCCAATCGGTGAGATCCGTGGTCGATGAGGATGGCAGCGTAGACATCGACAACATTACCGTTGAGAAGAAGGTAGGCGGCGGGATTACAGACTCCCAGATAGTGCGCGGTGTTGTCATCGACAAGGATAGGCTGCACCCCAACATGCCTAAGAAGGTCACAGACGCCAAGATAGCCCTCTTAAATGCAGCAATTGAGATAGAGAAGACAGAGGTCGATGCCAAGATCGAGATCACCTCTCCCGACCAGCTCCAGGCCTTCCTGGACCAGGAGGAGACCATGCTCAAGGATATGGTCGACAGCATCGTTGCCACCGGAGCAAACGTAGTCTTTTGCCAGAAGGGCATTGACGACCTGGCACAGCACTTCCTGGCAAAGGCCGGAATATACACCATTCGCCGCATAAAGAAGAGCGATATGGAGAAGCTGGCCCGTGCGACCGGCGGCAGAATTGTCACCAGCATCCACGATCTAAGCGAGAAGGACCTGGGCAAGTCCTGCATCGTCGAGGAGAGAAAGATCGGCGACGAGAAGATGACGTTCGTCGAAGAGTGCGAGAACCCGAAGTCGGTATCCATCATCCTTCGCGGCGGCACTGAGCATGTCGTCGATGAGCTGAACAGGGCCATGGAGGACGCACTTAGGGTTGTGGGCGTAGTAGTCGAGGATAAGATGCTCGTTCCCGGAGGCGGCGCTCCTGAGGTTGAGCTGGCCCTCAGGCTGAGGGAGTATGCGGCAACAGTTGGCGGCCGCGAGCAGCTTGCCATCGAGGCCTTCGCAGACTCCATGGAGGTCATACCCAAGACCCTCGCAGAGAACGCAGGCCTGGACCAGATTGATACTCTTGTGGCTCTTCGAAGCCAGCACGAGAAGACTGTGAAGAGCGCAGGCCTTGACATGGACACGGGCGAGCCCGTGGATATGCTCTCCCTCGGCGTAGTCGAGCCCCTGAGAGTCAAGACCCAGGCGATTAACAGCGCTGCAGAGGCTGCTGTCATGATCCTCAGGATCGATGACGTCATCGCCTCAAAGGCTGGCCCCGGCGGCGCAGGCGGTATGCCCGGCGGCATGCCTGGCGGCATGGGCGGAGAGGACTTCGAGTAAGCTCTCCCCTTTATCCTCCTCTTTTTAGCAGAAAGGGTTATCATCTTCTCAAGGGCAATTTGCCTTTGATGGATCGCAAGCTTTTGATTAAGGGCAAGGTTAAGGAAGCCTATCTTTCAGGCGACCGGCTGGAGTTCAGGTTTACAGATAACATCTCCGTCTTCGACAAGGTCATTCCAAGCCTGATACCCTACAAGGGCGAGACGCTTTGTAGAGAAGGTGTATACTGGTTTTCTCGCGCCGAGAGGATGGGCATAAAGACGCACTTCCAGGAGTACATCCCTCCCAACGGCATGCTGGTGGATAGGGTAGACATAATCCCAACGAACAGGATCACCCCGCAGTCCAAGCGTTATCTGATTCCTCTGGAGTTCATCTGCCGCTGGTATGTGGCCGGGTCCCTCTTCGACAGAGTTAAGGACGGATCTGTCACAGCAAAATCCCTCGGCTTTGCAAGAGGACACGATGTCGTGTACGGCGAGCCGCTGCCAGAGCCCTTCCTGGAGGTCTCGACCAAGCTGGAGAAGACCGACCGCCTGCTTGATAGAGCTGAGGCTCTTTCAATCTCAGGACTGACGCCTGCTGAGTTCGAAGATGCCCTGGAGATTGTGCAAAAGATTGACGGGGATATAGGGAGAAACGTCGAGCAGCGGGGGCTCATACACGTAGACGGCAAGAAGGAGCTGGCATTCGACGAGAACCGGGAGATAATGGTCGTGGACGTTTACGGAACCGCGGACGAGGACCGCTTCTGGGATAAGGCTCGCTACGAGGAGGGCGAGTTCGTGGATTTGAGCAAGGAGTATGTGCGTCAGTACTACCGCAAGACCGGCTACAAAGATAACCTCTACGCAGCGAGGGCCTCTGGGCAAGAGGAGCCGGCAATTCCTGCGCTGCCAGATGATGTGATCGATCAGACCAGCAGAATTTACGTAAAGCTCTTCGAGATGATAACTGGAGAGAAGTTCAAGCCAGCTGGGCAGGCCTAAGTAAGGCATCGAGAGCTTCATATGCAGAAATGCAAATGAGCTTTCAGGTCGGAAAGGATTTAAACAGATGGCTTCAATCTAATACTCGAGGGCAGATGTGACGGTGTATTTCATCGTAAATATTATGGAGATAATGAGATGAAGAGATTACTGCTGATTTTTGCATTGGTAGCCGTTGCCTTCTCCGGCTGTATGGAGAGGGAACCGAGTACTGAAGGCCCAAGTGCTGCAGAGCCGAGTGCTGATGAAATCAAGACGTTGATGATCGACTCGGTGAATAACCTGGACAGCTACAAGTTTAATATGGAATCAACTCAGCAAATAGAGGTGTTCAACCGCTCGACGGAGGATGACAATGTATCTACAGTTACCGTGACCTCTGTTGGGGATGGGGCTGTAGACCTCGCAGGCCGTGCCATGGGAATGGTCCAGAGCGTGAATATGGTGTCAGAGAATAACAACGCCACCTCTGGGAAGAGCGAGACATATATATTGAACGATACGGTTTACATCGGCCTGGACGGGAACTGGACTTCGCTCAAGCTGCCCAACGCAGATCTCATCTGGGACCGCCAGAACATGGTTAAGAACCAGGCAGAGCTGCTCAACAACTCTGAGATAGAGCTTCTGGGCTCAGAGAATGTGGACGGCCAGGATACCTACAAGGTTAAGGTCGTGCCGGATATGAACACTTATTCTGCAGTCGTCTCAGAGCAGGTGGGCTCAGTCTTGCCAGTGGCGGTCTTGAACCTCACAGAATTGTTTAGGAATAGCTCTCTTGAATGGACTTCGTGGATTACTAAAGACACTCACCTTCTCAAAAAGAACGAGATACAGATGGATCTAGTGGTTACTCCCGAGACCATGGGCATGCCCGCGAACGAGACCGGCGACTTCGAGATGCGCATCGATGCCGCTGCGACCACAATCTTCAGCGACTTCAACCAGCCTGTGGAGATCGTCCTGCCTGAAGGGGCTAAAAATGCCACAGTGATGACCCTCCTTCCAGCCCCTACTATTTCTCAGGCAGCAGTATAGCGATAACTGGGACTTAGGATGAACGAGGGACTGGAGCGCATCTTCCTGCGGGAGAAGCCCACACAGGCACTGCTGGCTGTGGGGGAGATGAACCCGGCTTATGCCGCGAAAGTGGCAAAGCGTATCGACTCCACCTTCCCCCACACCTCCAGCATACTCTCTTTGCTGGAGGGACACGGGCTGATAAGATCCAGGCCTGAGGGCAGGATCAGATACCTGGAGCTGACAGAACGGGGCAGAAAAATAGCTATGGCTTTGAAGGGCCTGGGCTATCTTCTTAGAGAGCCGGATGCTAAGTGGATGGTGCTGGAGAAGCTAAAGCAGATCGTAGCAGCAGAGGAAAGCCATGCTTCTGCCCTGAAGCTGGGCCCTCTGCGCAGGGATTTGGCGAAGCTGAAAGAGACTGGTGACGAAGAGCTTGCTCTGGCTGCAGGGGAGCTGGACAGAGTCATAGTCGCAGCAATTGCAGAATAGTCCTTTTACAATGGCAGCAGAAATTTAATTAAGTTTTTAACGCATATATCTTCTTAAACCTGAATCTTCCGAGGCACGATGAAGATCTACCTCCAACCGCTGGGCCCTGTAGATCCTGAAGTTCTCGATCATCTCAAGCAGAGGATCTCTTCCATCTGGGAAGTGGTGTTGAGTCCCCCCTTAAAGCTTCCTTCTAACGCATATAACGCCGTCCGGGAACAGTTCGACGGCTCTATGCTCTTGAGGTCGCTTCCAGATAACGATATAGTCTTAGGAGTAACAGAGGCCGATGCCTATGTGGAGGGCCTGAACTTCATCTTCGGCCTGGCCTCGGGAAATAAGGCGTTCATATCTCTGCAAAGGCTTCGGCCGGAGTTCTACGGCTCTTCGCATGACGAAGAGATTTTCAAGCTGAGGGCGTTCAAGGAGGCCATGCACGAGCTTGGCCACGTCTTCGGGCTGGGGCACTGCCCCGACCCAAAGTGCGTGATGCACTTCTCCAACACACTTATGGATACCGACCGTAAGGGCTGGCAGTACTGTAAGCTCTGTGCAGCAAAGCTCTCCTCTCGTGGATTGCTTTAAAAATTTTTAATTAATTTAGAGATAAGCCTCAGTCACATACCTGCGCATCATCCTGTGGCTGTTGAAATAATAGGCAACCATGCCGATGGAGTTGTTCATCATCTCTATCCAGGCGTCTCTCCTCTGATAGAACATGGGGATAATGATGTACATCAGCTTGCTGTAGAGGTCCTCCTTCTCCTGTGCACGTGCCTCCTCATAGGAGATATTCTCCCATGGCTCCGGCCCTATGGACCAGCCTGTCACTCCTTCTATCCATCCCTCTATCCACCATCCGTCCAAGACGCTGAAGTTAACTACGCCGTTATGAGCTGCCTTCATTCCGCTCGTGCCTGATGCCTCGTATGGCGGCAGAGGCGTGTTCAGCCACACATCTACGCCTGAGACCATTGTCGCTGCCAGCTCTATGTCGTAGTCCTGTAGATAGGCTACTCTGATATCGCCGTTTAGGACACGGATGTACCTGAATATCTCCTCTATCTCTCTTCGTCCCCCCTCATCCCTGGGATGGGCCTTGCCGGCAAGCACGATCTGAATGCGTCCCCGGCTGTTGGCGCGCCTCAGCCTCTCCAGATCTGAAAAGATTAGGGCAGGCCTCTTGTAGGGCGTCGCCCGCCTGGCGAAGCCAATGGTTAATGTTTCGTAATCCATACCCTTGCCCGTCTCCCTGTTCACATAATCTATCAGAATTTGCTTTGCGCCCATATGTTTTTCCCATATATCCTCGTCGGGAATGCCCCCTACCCTGACGAGCTTCTCGGGCTCGTTGGCCCACCCCGGGATGTATTTGTCATATATGGCCCGAAAACAGGGACATGTCCATGTGTAAGAGTGAACTCCGTTGGTGATGGCATTGATCTTGTATCCTGGGAACATGGCCATCTCTATCTCCCTGTGTCTTTTGGCAACGCCGTTGATGTAAGCGGAGAGGTTCAGGGCCAAAAGCGTCATGTTCAACATATCGCTGCCGCCAAATATCTTCAGCATCTTTATGTCGGATTTGTCTTTCAGCAGCTCCTCGACCATAGGGTAGGGGAACTTATCGTAGGCCGCATCCACAGGTGTGTGCGTGGTAAAGATGCATCTCTCTTTGACAGCCTCTGCATTCATGTCGTGCCTGTGCAGCAGCTCTAATGTGAGGAGGCTGGAGTGGCCCTCGTTCATATGGTACTTCCTTATCTTTAGCTCTAGTGCCTCGAGCATTCGGACACCGCAGATCCCCAGGACCATCTCCTGCTTCAGCCTGTAGCGCTCGTCCCCGCCGTAGAGGTAATGTGTTATCTCCCTGTCCTGCGGGGCGTTCTCCTCAATATCCGTATCCAGAAAGATTATAGGAACCTCCCCTCCAGAGAGGCTGTGAAGCCTATAAAGCCAGGCTCTCACACTGACATCTCTGTCTCCGATGCGTGCAGTCACTCGCTCCGGCAGAAGTGTCAATAGCCTGGAGGGGTCCCATTCGTCTGTATGAACTGTCTGGCGTCCTGTGGAATCGAGCTCCTGCCGAATGTATCCCTTCCTGCTGACAAGGGTAACTGCAACGAGCGGAAGGCTTAGATCTGCACAGGACTTCAATGTGTCACCCGCCAGGATTCCCAAGCCGCCTGAATAGGTAGGAATATCCTTCATCAGGCCTATCTCCATAGAGAAGTAGGCAATCTTCTCTCCCTGCATTGATCTCAGAGAATCCTCCATAGTAGTCCTGTGCCTCCCTGTCGAATTTTCTCTCCTTGCACTTTCAAAAACCAAAAACTATCTTAAGAGCTTGACTATCCACCATTCGCTAAACCTTATGTCCCTGTCATTGGTCCAGAAATGCCCTCTTATCTCCATCTTTATCCTGTCCTCCCACGGAAACAGGCGTGCAGCCCAGAATGGCCTGGTCGCAAAGTACTCCTCCGGACTGCTTTTATGGCGTCTCAGCTCCTCTATCACCAAAGAAGTGGTCCATGTGATGTCGCGCTTGGCATTTTGCCACTCCTCATCTGTGAAATGGACTATGACGTCCAGGGAACTCTCCACGCTCTCCAGAGTGCTGTACATGCAGGCCTCATCTAAGAGTGGGTCACATAAAAGGCTGTCCTGAAGAACTGTCAGAAGATCGATCCAGGGAGGCCTTTTAAGCTAACACATCTCTTCTATCTGCGCTTTATTCTAGACTTCTTCATTAAATATGCGACACGAAGGCATATAAATTTAAAGAGTATGATCTGTTCATAAATAATTATATGTATCTCCTTGAATGCGTACTTCCCTGATATTTTGATTGATTGAAGTGGCTTAGAGGGGATCATCCCAAGCTTTATATTGCTATTGATGCTAGAAGAAACCAAAAAGAGTTAAGATAATCTGGGTGGGAAGGTATGATCCATATTAAGATACAGTTGGCCGAAAAACAGGCAGACGGATACGTCATTCCCCTGGGCGGGATAAAGCTGGTAAGTGTGGTTACAGATATGGGAATGGTGGGATGCGGAGCCTTTGACGTAGCCGCCCTGAACAACTTCAGCTATCCTGCAGCCAAGGTCCGGCCTTCTCAAGGAGATTCAATAGCCAGCATCGATGACCTGATGGTGGGCATTGTAAAAGAGGTGAACCCTGCCGCAGAGAAGCTCGGCCTGAAGACCGGGATCACAGGCAAAGAGGCCTTGGAGATGCTTTGACTTGAAAATTCACCAATGGAACCCAGTTTATGGCTGCGGCGAATTCGGCCGACTTAAGTAGAATTCTCTCAGAAACGCATGGGGCGAGCCGTTCGGTTTTGCTCAATGTCGAGCATCGAGCTTTGCAGCTCTTTCTCAGCACGATCTTGGACTTGGTCGACGCAAAGATATCAGCCGATGCGGTCCCTAGCAGCTGTATGTGCAAGTTATTTTTTCATTTAGTACGGTAAATCGAAATTTATATTATAATTAATGTTAATAATATACACTTACAACACGCTAGCCCATCAAGGGAACACTTAGGAATCCCTGACAGCTGCCGAAGGTTATCTGAGCGACATAATAGTAATCTTACGAAAGTTTTATCAGCATTCATGGTTATATGTTAATTACGGCCGCATTTAACTTGGAGGTGTAGGGATACCGCGTCGCAACAGGCTGGAGATCATAACGAATATACTCAACATATGCAAGGCGAACGGCTCAAGCAAGACCAGAATAGTCTACCAGGCGAACCTCAACTTCAAGAATGCAGGCGTATATTTGGACTGGCTGACAAAGCGCGGATACCTGGTAAAGCATGATAAAATCTACAAGACCACTCCTTCTGGCATGGCACTGCTATCCAATCTTACCGACATAACCTCCATGATCAACGAGGACCTAGATGGAGATCTTCCTCGCTCTGTCTAGGGATGATTGGCCTTATGAGGATCTTCTCCTGATGAAATTCAAGTGGATATTCGCCATACCGCCCTTTAAGGCGGAACGTCCTTTTTCTGCATGTCTTTGAGGGTATACCTCTCCAGGATGGCCCTTAGCTCCTCTATCTGTATCGGCTTGCTGATATAGTCATCCATGCCTGATTTTAAGTAGTGCTCTCTATCGCCTTCCAGTGCATAAGCGGTAACGGCGATGATTCCAGGACCGTTCGCCACAAAGCGTTGCCTGATGGCCTTCGTGGCCTCAATCCCGTCCATCTCCGGCATCTGCACATCCATCAAAATGACATCGTAGTCCTGGTGCTCCAGAGCCTGAAGGACCTCGATGCCGTTGGCGGCGATATCTGCGCTGTAACCCAGCTTCTTTAGCATTCTCAGAGTCACCTTCTGATTGATGGGGTTATCTTCTGCCAGAAGTATCCTCAGGGCACTGAGCTTTACGTCCTTTGCAGGGGCCTGGGATTCCTCCACATCTTTAGTGCCTGAGAAGATCTTGATTAGCAGACGACATAGCTGAGACGGCTTGATGGGCCTGGTAAGATGACCTCGGAAGCGTCCTGAAGGCTTTCCCCATGATGACAGCAGCACCAGAGGCAGTTCGTTGCGGTATTTGTTGATCTCCTCGGCTAGGGCGGCAGCCTCCTGGCCGGGCATATCTATCAGTACGGCGTCGAATCTCTCATCGCTCTTTATCCAGCTCATGGCTTCTTGAATCGAAGAAGTAACTGATGGATGCATGCCCCAGGATCGGGCGTGCAGAGACAAAATGTCGCGGTTTGTATTGTTCTCGCCGATTATGAAAATCTTCTTTCCTGCCAGCTGGGACTGAAGGCTAAAAGGGCAACTGCCGGCCAACGGCGTGGACGCCTGAGCTTTGATCGTAAAGTGAAATGTGCTGCCTTTACCAATCTCGGACTCTGCCCAGATTCGGCCATCCATCAATAAAACGAGCCTCTTGGAGATCGCGAGACCAAGTCCCGTGCCGCCATATTTGCGGGTGGTGGACATGTCCACCTGGCTAAAAGACTGGAAGAGGCTGCCTATGCGGTCTTGTGGAATTCCTATGCCTGTATCCTTAACAGCGAAGTGGACCTCGTATATGTCATCCCTTCCTAAAGGTTTACTGTCCACTAAAACGAGCACTTCCCCTTCTTCCGTAAACTTCACGGCATTGCCAAGGAGGTTAGACAGGATTTGCCTAAGCCTGGTCTGGTCTCCTAATAATGTAGCAGGCGTGTTCTCATCCACGAGATAGGCCAGAGTAATCCCTTTCTCGGCAGCCCTTGCAGCCACCAGGTCTATGGTATCTTCCACCAGTGTGCGAAGATCAAAGGGCTGGCGCTCCAGGCCCATCTTTCCCTCCTCTATCTTGGAGAAGTCCAGGATATCGTTGATGATGGCAAGCAGCGTCTCACCGCTTCTCTTTATGGTCTCTGCACAGTCTCTTTGGTCCGGGTTCAAGTTCGTGTCTAGAAGTAGGCCTGTCATGCCGATGACTGCATTCATGGGCGTCCTGATCTCATGGCTCATGTTGGCCATGAACTCTGCTTTAGCGCGTGCAGCTCCCTCTGCAGCCTCCTTGGCAGCTTTCAGCTCTTCGTTGGTGGCTTCGAGCTGTCTTGTCCTCTCCAGAACGCGGCTCTCCAGCTCTTCGTTGAGCCTCCTGACCTCTTCTTCAGCCCTCCTGCGCTTGGTTATGTCGCGGCCTACGAGCTGAAGCTCTGCCAGAGTGCCTGGCTTGTCGAATATGGCGCGGCAGGTCCAGTGCAGCCAGACCTCACCTTCTTTGCTGCATCTGCGGTTCTCATAGCTTGCCACTGCATTCTCCCGGCTTAATAAACTCCGGTGATCTCTTATCACCTCAGCGTTTTCTGGAAGGAGCAAAAACACATTTTGCCCTATCAGGTCCTCCCTTCTTTTATCAAGGTACCTGCATAGGGCTTCGTTTACGAAGGTCAGAGTGCCGTCGGGCAGGAAGCGGCAGATAAATTCAGTCTGATCTTCCACAACTGCTCTATAGCGCTCTTCACTTTGGCGAAGGTCGCTTTGCGCTTTTTCCAGGGCGGACAGCATATCGTTTATAGCCAAAGCCAATCGTCCAAGCTCATCCTCCCCGCCTGGCGGCATGCGGGCCGAGAGATCGCTTATCTCCCCTATTCTGCTTACATCTCTGCTAAGCCTAGTCAGGCCGGAGAGCACAGACCTATCCATGTAGAAGAGGGTCAATACTATTATTATCAGTCCTGCTATGGAAAAGAGGGCGATGAAGTAGCGCATGCCCATCTGGCCATGCATGTAGATGTCCCTCGGCTCATCAACCCTCAGAATGAGAACCGGCCCTCCGTAGATGTCCCTTTGCAGGGCATAGCCTGCTATGGTGTCATCATCCAGCGCCCTCACGAGGACGGGCGATCTGTCTGAGAGCTGTAACCGTGCCTCTCTGAAGTCAGAAGGCAAAGATTCGTCGTCCAGCTTGTGAACTGTAATGTTCAAGTGGGTTATGGCCCCAAGCTTTCGAACTTCGCCCGAGTCGAGGTAGCGGCCCATGATCAGCCTTCCCCTCGACGGCCCCGACCTATCTGCCGGCAGAATTGGGTGGGATACGATCATCATTGGGCCATCAGAGAGCAGTATCATCCCTGCATAGCTGCTCTGCTTATCGAGGCATCCAGGACAAAAGCCGTAAAGAGAGAGCTGCTCAAGCAGTCCCTGTGGGCGAGGTATCTCTTTTCTAGAATGCAGGTCGAATGTCTTATCGTAGACCGTCTGGCCGTAAGATCCTATGAACATGACAAGGTTTACTCTGAGCTCAGAGAGCGTCTCGTTGGCCAGGAGGCCGTTAGCTGCACTGGACCTGATGTACTCCGGGTTTCCGTCTTCAATGAATGCATAGGTATCGTCCTTGGCTGCCCAGTAGGCTGTGGTATTGCTGAGGCTGGTTAGCTCCATGGACATGGCATCTAAGGCGCGCTCGACGTCCTGGTGAGCATCCCTGTTCTCAATCTCCGCAAAGCTCCTGAGAAGGACCATCTGCGATGTGGCATACAGGATGATTATCAGGCAGATAAGGGTCGCTCCAATGACAATCAGCGTCTTTTTACGAAGGTTCATGGCTCACTCATTCTGGTCTCAGTTCGTGAAATCCTGTCAATGCCGCTCCCTTGTCTTCGCAGTTGTTGAATCAAGTATTCCGCCCTTTTAAGGACCGCCATTCTCTAAAAACCTTCCCATATTCTGAGACTGCCGGGATTTATTTACTATGATCATATGCCTCGAAGGACTACAGGCTCATCCACAAAAGCCTGACCCATGAGGAGATTTTATCTTTAAAAAGGAAGATATTCCTCATCCCGGCCATCTCCTTCTTTGCCATAGTCCTCACTCTCCTGGACGTGGATTACGGCCAATCCCTGTACCTGCTGGGTTTCGCCCTCCTCTTCTATCTCAACACCCGTGATACGTTTAACTGAATGGAGAGCCATTAGGTGGACAACTGCCCAGGAGACGAAAGATTTATATGCGCTGGAGTATTGTAAACCTACATCCGCTGCCATAAGTTGACATCGGTGGGGCCAGAGCTCGGGCATTCCTCGGCCTGAGCTGATTTTTTATAAGGAGGTTCGAGGTCTCTAGCCGGGATGGGAAGGCCATTGCCCATCCCTATCCTCCTTTATGCTGTGGGCGTCAAAGTGCTGCATGTGTGGCGAATGGCCATTACTATGAAAACGGTCGGTTGATCCAGGCCATATAAAGAGCTTAGCAGCGACCCCATAAACGGCTTCAGGATCGAAGATAAGTTGAAGCTGAATAGGACCAATTAGCCAGTTTCATCTCAGTGCATCTAGGACTTTGGCCAGTGCTACGAGCCTCGCCTCCAGTTCTTCTTTGAGAATTACCATCTCAGAGGCGTCTTTGAGCATTCTCACCAGTGCAGCGGCAATGGCGTTGAGCCCGAACGCTTCCACGGCAGCCGAAGCCGTAAACGGATGCTCCTCGATCAGCTCCCATCCGGGCCTGCTGCTGCCTGTGAACTCGCCGTATCTGTGCATCCTCACGAGTGATCCATTCTCGTACAGGATCAGCTTGTTCTCGCTGTAGAAGTATGCGTCTTGCTCAAGTGGCACTTGTTCGGTATCGGCGATGATGACTATCTCACGCCTGTAACAGGGCTCATAGTCTTTGCTTAGGGCAGACACAAGGGGTGTCATCCTCGCCAGGATGGCAGCCAGCACTTGGGCCTCGCTTTCCAGGGTCTCTTTTTCCAGCCCGGCAACTCTTACTGCAAGGGGCTCGAAGTCGCCAAGTACCGAATTTAGCTCTGTCAGTGGTCGTGGCGAAAAGGTGTTTTGCTTGATTCCTTCTACAATGTTCTTGGAAAAGACAGAGGTTGCCATTTAGGACACCTCTTGAGGCTCATGGCCATGGTTAAAAGATGCTATCAACTGCGCTACGGCTTCCTCAATGATACTGACTGGAGAAGTTATCTCTAGGATAGTCTTTTCATTCATTACTTTGCACCAATAGCACTATAGCACTAAAGACTATAAAATGCTTTTGGTGTCGTAGCACCATAACGCTTTTAAATAAAAAATCTCTAACCACGATGCATGGGAAGAGTCAACGTATATCTCCCAGACGAGCTGGAGAGGAGGTTAAAGGATTTTGTTTATAAAAAAACTGGATCTTTTCGCGGCCAAAGTGGAATAGCGGTCGAAGCTATCAGAGAATACCTAGAAAGGCATGAAAGTGAGTTAGAGAAAAACGAGAACCATTGAGAGGCTCTCGCTTCCCTCTAAGCCATTGTTTTGTGGTGCAAAGCAATGACTAGAATATAATTTTCTCAGCTAAAACAAATATTGTATTACCTATTAATTATATGCTCCGGTTGGGAGCTCAGCCTTTATTACTGAGCTTATCCCAAAAGGGGATAAAAGCTAGAGTGAATCATCCTTTTGATCAATAGTGTACTTTTTGTGCGGTGCAGTTATAGATAGCGATTTATCCTTAAAACAAGAGGATGATTTTGAGAGAAATAGAAAATTATCGCGAATTTTTTTCCACTAGGTCAAAACTACTAATAACCCTCACGGTTTGCGAAGCATCTTTGCCCTGTTCCTTGGTAGCATTGTGCACTACATTTAGTATTAGCCAGCACTACTATTTGTTGAGAAAGATGTTGTCGTAAATTGTTAAGTACTCATGGCCTTACTATGCAGTAGTGTAATATAGGTTCGAGACGTTTAGGGGCAATTGGTACGAAAAATACAACTAACAGCTTCAAATATATAAACGTGGTAATGCTTAATGATTAATGGCTAGGCAAGAAGTCTCAAAAGCGGGAAGATAATGCCGATTAAATAGCTATTGTAGGGGATGGGCTAATCTAGGTTGTTCCAGACTATGATCTGAGTTTGTGGATAGAATAACTCAAGACAAGTAGAGGCGGGTCCATCGATTTATTAAACCTCACAAAGATTTTAATACTTTGCGATGCATATCTTCTTCTGTAAAGCCTCCCCACAAGTATGCGAAAGGTTAAAATCTATGAATAAATCAAGCAGGAAGAATGGAGGATGCAGGATGGAACTCGCTAACGTATTCGCCATACTTGTAACCTATTTTATAGGAGGTACTGGGGCGATTGCGGCCTACAGCTATCAAGGAAATGGCGCTAGCACCACAAGCCCAAATTATTTGCTGTTATCCGCTAGTATAGGTTTTATATTGCTTGGAACATCGATAGTACATCATTGTTTAAAGAAACATCTAGGGCCAAATCATTCTTGCTTCAATAGGTAAATACCATGCTTGAATGGTATGAATTATTACCGATAATATGGCTAGGATTCGTATGTATCCTTGATATGTGGATAGGATTTGAATTGAGGCTTTTTTATTGCAGGGCTTTGAAAGATATCTTATTGAAACATATTCCACCACCAACAGGTCACGTTACAACCTCTTGCCCTATATGCCACGAATTATTGCCCCATAGCCCAAACTTTCATGCATTCTGTCCTAGCGGGATCACCTCAATTGGAAGTATGTGGTTTGAACTTAAACATATGTGCTACCGTTATCTACAATTAGCCTTTTTTGAAGTAATATCTATTCAATTTTTCATCGGTTTTATAAAATCAGAATATACAAATCCTTTGCCTTATATTGTGCCTTTGCAGATGTCTCAAATTATACATATATCTCAGATTAAAGTAAGCGATTTTTACTTATTGGTCGCTATTCTATTTTGGATAATATTCTATTTTGTAATTACTATCTTAAAACATAATCCTTGCATCTTATTTGTTAATAAGAGATATAGGCTCTTTTTTCTTGCATGCATTTTTGTTTTCTCGCTTAGCTTCTAGTCCCAGCCTCGGTTTTCTTCTCTCCTCTCGAACTTTCTTCGCTGTCATGGCTAAGGCTTTTTTTAAAAGTTCATTCTCAGCATGAGCTTGGCCCAGTAACCTCTCCAGCTCAGCAATTCGAGCTTTATCCTTGTACTTGTTTCCGTTACCGCTAAACGCTGTTTCTGGGTTTTCAGCTAATTCATCTCGCCATCGGGATGGGGGACCAGGATGAATCCCATACTCTCGGGCGATCTGAGCCACTGGCTTGCCACTTTCAAGTTCAGCCACTACTGATATCTTGAATTCACGGTCGTAACGCCGTCTCGTCTTCTTCATGTGCACCCCTCCATTG
>Ga0074195_1003172_pt1 | contig 16138 bp, 12 predicted proteins | sample EPASupsiteHSE623_FD_64525 | JGI IMG/M metagenome (GOLD analysis project Ga0074195, IMG submission 64525) | Bioremediated contaminated groundwater from EPA Superfund site, New Mexico - Sample HSE6-23 | ecosystem: Environmental > Aquatic > Deep subsurface > Groundwater > Contaminated ...
AGGGTTAACGGGTTGACGCTGCATTTTTCCATCAAGGGATAGCTCGATGGTCCGAATCATCCGGGTGTCCTCGCCTGTAGCGAAGTTCACAGCCTTGCCAGTGCATGCAGCCCTGCCAGTTCGGCCTGTGCGGTGGATATAGGCCTCTGCGGTATCTGGCATGTCGTAGTTGATGACATGGGAGATACCGGTAACGTCAATTCCCCGCGCGGCAATATCGGTGGCCACGAGAATTTTGAAGGTTCCGTCTTTGAAACCGTCAAGCGCTTCCTGACGTTTATTTTGCGAAAGGTTGCCCTGCAATGAGGTGGCGTTGAAACCAAATTGGGTCAATTTCACGGCGAGGCTCTTTGCCTTGTGTTTTGTGCGGGTAAAGACCAAGGTGGTTCCCATCTGGTCAAGACCAAGCAGATGCAGGAGCAGTTCGGTTTTTTGTCCCTGTTCAATCGCATAGACTTGGTGAGTGATACTTGTGACTGATCGGGTGTGGTTGATCTGCACCGTCACTGGCTTATTCAAGATATCTTCAGCAAGGTTTCTGATTTCACTAGGCATTGTTGCCGAAAAGACCAGCGACTGCCTGTCCTTAGGAAGCTGTCGTAAAATTCTGCGAATATCGGGAAGGAATCCCTTATCAAACATGTGATCAGCTTCATCAAGGATCAGTGTGTTAACCTGACTGAGATTAATCGCTTTATCATTAAGGATGTCCAAGAGACGCCCCGGGCAGGCGACGACGATATCGACACCGTTACGAATTTTATTAATCTGGGCCTGCTTACTGACACCACCATAGATAGCCATGCTGCGTAACCGGGTTCCCCGGATGATTGACTTGGTAAATTCGTTGATCTGTTCCGCTAACTCTCTGGTTGGGGCAATAATTAATACACGGACCTGTTTCCCGGAAGTTGTCATGAGGTGCTGCACGGTCGGCAAAATAAATGCCGCGGTCTTGCCGGTACCAGTCTGCGCTAACCCCAATAGATCACGTCTCTCAAGGATGGGAGCGATTGCTTGCTTCTGAATGGGTGTTGGCGCGGTGAAACCACACTCCTTGATAGCTTGTAGGATGTGGTTGTTAAATTGAAAATCGTTAAAACTCATTAATGCTCCTGCAATCAACAGGCTGCGCTACCATGATCAGTTCATTGCACATTGGAGCAACACAGGATCTTTGGTGGCGAAACACTGTTTGTTGTTGAAAAATTGAATAAAAGCTACCGGTATAGCAGCAAAGAGAGCGTGCTTACACCACATTCGATCAACGAGATCTCGAATCGAGCGCATTCATCAGTCCAATGCCAGATTTGCACGCGGCAAAGTTGAGATATTGGGAAGTGAGGAAATCAAAGGGAGGGTTATCTGCGACGCTGGCCTCTTTTTACTGGCGGTTTGGCCTCATTACAGACAAGAGTTCGATGATTATATATTTTTCCGTTGAGTGCGTCCATTGCCTTGTGCCCTTCCGATCGGCTGGACATCTCGACAAAGCCGAAACCTTTTGATTCTCTTGAGACTTGATCGACAATGAGCTTGGCACTAATTACACTACCAAATTCACTGAATAAATTAGATAGTTCGGATTCAACAATATTGTAAGGGAGGCTACCGATGAAAAGTTTCATGCTTTTTTCCTAAGCGTGATAAGCAAAAAACTTTTCAGGTATCAAATGAAAGAATCTTACATTAAAAAGATATCGAAAAAGAAAATGCTATTTAATAATTCGTTAATTATACATGGAAATTCATTAATTGCAATAGATTTATTCTCAGCTTGAAATTCACGGTATCTTCCTTGATTTCTTATCATTAATCAAAAATCTGTATAAAGAATGGATTGTAATTAGAGCAACCTTTAAATTTTATTATTAACCAGTACCTGAATCAGTTCCCAGCCAGAACCTCAAAAAAAAATACGTTACTCAACTTGGCTCAGCCCAAAGCCACTTCCACCTCGACTCGGCCAAAAAATCCTATGCAAGACACTGTAAATAGCATGATTTTTCCGAGCCTGCCGGCTTGGTGCACTAGTAAGTTTCTTAAAAACTAAATGCAGTAACCATCGTTTCAAGAATCACCTGACGACCTCACCCGATGGAGACCAACCCATGATCCAACCCGGCTCTTTTGACCAGCAGGATCGATTGCACAAAATCGACAAGAACGGCGACCCGCTTGCCAAGATCAACGCGACGGTCAACTGGGAGATGTATCCTTCGGCACTCGAAAAGGCCCGCGACAAGGGCCGCCAGTTCACGGTTGGGCCGAAAGGGGTTCGATGGAATGGAAGTTACGATGCGCCACTTGCTGCGGATACCTTTCTTTCTCCTTTTTTCCGATCCACGAAATGGGCTACGGCCAAGGCGGCGGTGGCCCCTTCACCTGCGGCAATAACGATTTGTTTTCCATACTTGTGACGCAGATCACCGATCACGAAGATTCCGGGAATATTGGTTTCACACGTCTCATCGGTAATAACGTAGCCTTCCGAATCCATTTTGGAGCCTGCAGGGACCAATTGGTTATTGGGGGTGAAACCGATAAAGACAAAGATGCCATCAGTGGGTAGCGTGCGCTGTTCGCCGGTCAAGGTGTGTTCAAGTACCACGGCGTTAACGCCATGGCTGTCAGCTTCGATGGATTTGACCACCGTGTTCCAGATTATTTCGATCTTTTCCTGTTCTCTGACCCGCTCCTGAAGAATCATCCCAGCCCGCATGGTATCGCGGCGATGAACCAGGTAAACCTTATTAGCCAGTTTAGCCAGGTAGAGCGACTCCTCGACTGCGCTGTCGCCACCGCCGACGACCACAACGGTTTTGTTGCGAAAGAAGAAACCGTCGCAAACCGCACAGTAAGAGACGCCCTTGCCGTAATATTCTTTTTCTCCGGGAATATCGAGCTTACGCGGACTGCCACCGGTAGCGATGATGACCGCATGGGTATGGATGATACTGTTGTTGGCCAGCCGCACCGTGTGATGATTCAATCCTGGTTCGACAGCGACCACCTCTTGGGAGATCACCTCCAGGCCATAGGAGAGAGCATGAGCAAGAAAATGTTCGGACAGCTCCATGCGCGGAATACGTTCTATACCCGGCCAATTTTCCACCATTTCGGTTAGCGTCATCTGGCCGCCGATGGGTCCCTTTTCTATCAATACGGTTTTAAGAACCGCCCGTTTGGCATAGATGCCCGCTGTAAAGCCGCCGGGGCCGCCACCTATTATGACGAGGTCGTACATATCGATTGAAGCCATAACATCCTTCCTTGTTCGCTATGAGGGGGTGCCGAATCAATTCCTAGATAGTGGAGGTAAAGTAAGCATTCCGTTGCGTGATTGTTGCGTTGATAATCGGATCAAACCAAAGATTATCGAGAAGGGTGAACTACAAGGAGCCAAAGAACTACACCTTAAATTTCTGCATCAAGTCTTCCAACTGAGTCGCCAATACAGTAAGTGTCTCAGCACTCTCCTGCACCTGCTGGCTTCCCTTTTCAACTTGCTGCGACTGGATACTAATGGTGCTGATCTCCTTTGTGATATCTGATACCACCAAGGTGCTGCTGGCGATGTTTTGACTCACCTCACCAATACCTTGCGAGGCTTGGGCAATATTGGTCGCGATCAAGCTTGTGGCGGATGATTGCTCTTCCACGGCAGTGGCAATGCCGCTGATCATGGAGTTGATGGCTTCAATAATTTTAGTGATATTCTGGATATCTTCGACCGTAGCCGAAGTGGTGGATTGCATATCGTTTATTTGCCCTTTGATATCAACGGTTGCTTTAGCTGTCTGTTTGGCAAGCTCCTTAATTTCATTGGCAACAACCGCAAATCCTTTACCGGCTTCCCCAGCCCTAGCTGCCTCAATGGTAGCATTCAAAGCCAGTAGATTGGTTTGCTCTGAAATTTCCGTGATGGTTTCGGTGACCCGCCCAATGTTTCGGGCAGAAACTCCCAGGGAAGACATTTTTTCCGAGGTTCGTTGAGCCTGCTCAACAGCGCTGGCTGAAATAGATCGTGCCTCGTCGGTATTTCGGGCGATTTCCTTGATGGTGGCAATCATTTCCTCAGTGGAAGAAGCTACCATGCTGACATTGGTTGTGGACTGTTCTGTAGCAGCGGAAACGGATTGGAAGCTACTATTCATCTCCTCTGCGGCTGAAGCAACCGAACCAGACTTTTCTGAGGTCTCATTGGCCGCGACAAGAAGTTGTCTGGATATATTTGTCAAATCGGTTGATGATGAAGAAAGTTGGCGCACCCCAATAACAATGTCGCGTATCATTCCGCCCAGTTGGGTGACCATGGAATGTAGCGAAGTCGTCATGGTGCCGATTTCGTCAGTTCGGTTGCGTAATTCCTCTGGGATAGCTTGCAGCATGTCACCTTGAGCAATCTTTTCCAGTATATCCACACCGGCGTTAATTGGTCTACTGATGCTACGAGAAATGAAAATACCCAATGTCAGGGCCAGGCCAAAGATACCGGCAAAGATGCTGAACATGATTATTTGCCGCGACTGCAAGATCTCTGACGACTCTTTTTCAGAGGCGTTAAAGGAAGCGTTCGCCAATTCTACAACCTTGTTGATTGCCTGACGGTGCTTGTTATATGCCGGGGAAAGCTGTTGTTGAAATATTTGCAGGGCGTTATCCATTTGATTACTGCGAACAGCCGAGGCAAAAGGGCCGATTGCAGCAGAAAAAAATGTTTCGGCGTGTTTGGCAGCCTCTTGCAAGAAAATCGTACGTATTTGCGGGTCGGTCAACTTGTCGTTCCAAAAATTGATTCGGTCCTGGAAATACCCTGGATTGCCTGAGAGTTCCTTAAGCCGTGCAAGCAGTCGCTCTCGGTCCTGAGGGGAAGTGTTGGCCAGGGTAATTTCCATGGTGCATAAATAGCTCTCGATTATATAGGCCGGGGGAGGAAGTATATCGGCGATCAGGTCTTTATTGTCAATTATCTGGTTATATAACCGTCCTTTGATACTTATCTCATCGATTGTGTCTTTGAAAAAGATGGCACAAAGTAAAAATACAAATGCAATGCTCAAAAAGGAAAGAATAAGTTTTTTGCCAATGGACCAACGTCCCAACATGTCTAAACCTCATAGTTAAAGGATCTCGTTTAATATATCGGTACATTGTGGCATAGTGAGATTGCGTTGAACAGAAAAATGGTATTTCAAACGAAAAACTAACCCGACTGCCTGTCCTTCCCAAGAGGTTGAGGAATGCACGGAGTAAACAGGCAGAATAAAGGATGGGGTATCAGTCGGTTAACATCACCGAGTCAGCATATCTCCAGTTCATCTTGAATTGGAGAATGTTGACCGTCGCAGCGGTTTGAACTTTGTGTCCACTTTTTCTGTGCCAGGTCAAGAGAATCAAATGAGTCATCGCAAGGCCGTACTACTCCTGTTCAACATTCTCGTGTTTGTTAGCCTCATTGGTTGTGCTGTTGTTCCAACAACTTCACGGGTCAAGGTGTCGTCAGATACCATCGCATACTTTGTGAAACACGGTCAAGGACCGGCAGTCGTATTTCAATCGGGTCTGGGTGACGGTAAGTCTGTCTGGGAGAGCGTCGTTGATAAAATGCCGGAGTCGGTTACCCTCTTTGCTTACGATAGACCGGGTTATGGCGATAGTCCCACTTCGACTGACCCGCGCGATCCGTGCTCGGTTGCTCGCGAACTTCACGCACTGCTTCGCGTATCGGGCATCATGCCGCCATACGTCTTGGTCGGACATTCATTGGGAGGCAGCTATCAGTTTCACTTTGCCAAGCTGTTTCCGGAGGAGGTGGCGGGCCTTGTGTTGCTCGATCCGACCCACCCAAAGCACTGGTCGCGGATGAACGAAGACGCGACCCTTCAAGCTGGCATTGTCAGGGGCCTCAGGCTCATTGCATTTAGTGAAGCGATGCGCCGTGAGTTTGATGACCAGGAAGATTGTCGCGGCAATGTAGACATACTAAATCGTCTGAATGTACCCGTTTGGTTGCTGTTTAGTGGACAGTTCAAACTTGAGGAACGAGGACCATATGAGCGGATGGTAAGAGAATTGCGAAGTCAATGGATGCATCTCTTTGTAAACGCTCACAGTTTAGAGATTAGTGAATCTGGGCACTATATTCAGAAGGAGGCATCAGGTGCCGTTGTCATTGCGATATTGAATTCTATCGATGCATGGAAGGTTTCCAGGAATGCTGTCGTTCGCTGACAATGCCATCAGCGCGGATGTGCAGAAGCACCGCTTTGCACTGCTTGTGCAGGCAGCCTATGGCGAACGCTGAGCGAATAATATGGGCTACTCTCTATCTTTGCTTGCGGTTCAAACCTCAGCCACGGAGGAAGCTCTGCAGCAACTGGGCTTCATCCGCACAGGCCAATTGTGTGAGTATTCGCGGGAGCCTCTATCTGGCTATGCGCTCCCCACAAATTGGTTCCTCATTGTTGCGCGAGGTTGCGACAACCGCTTCCTGCAACCGAAGATTCTGGGGCCCTTGTCCGAGCATTTTCCTGTGGTCGCGTGCTCAATTGAGGAGCACGTCATGTACAGCTCCGCTGAGTATTGGGCCGACGGCAATCAGGTGTGGCGCGCAGAGCATGTCGGTGAAGATGGCCCCATTCACCTGAAGACTTCCGGCGTCCTGCCGCCTGGATTTGAGGCGATGGCTGCGGCGCACAAGGAGGCGCAAGAAGTGGACGGTGGCGAAAAAACTGGTGTCGACCACTACTTTGATATTCCACTGAACGCTGCCAAAGAGATAACTGGTTTCAAGCACGATGAAGATATTCCGGGCGTGAACTACGAAAGCTTCGAAGTTCTTCAAAAGGCTTCCTCACAAACAGACTCCAAGCCCTGGTGGCGTTTCTGGAAATGACGACCAATCCCGCAATCCACCGGGTACTTTGCGAAAAGCCGCGCAATACCCGTGGTTCTGAACGTTAGGGCCCACAACCATGTCATACGACCAAGGCTACTGGCACACGGATAGCTGCGCCGAGAAGAACCTAGACGAACAGTATGCTGGTACGCACATAGCGGCCTATCTCAAGTGGTGCCTTGAAAAGGACTTCCTATCCAAAGATTTTCTAATATCGGACGCAGATGCGATAGCTGCCGTCCGAGATGGACGAATGTCGATAAGTGAGTATTTTGAAAAGTATCTCGACTGGAAGTTTGGCGAGTGGAACTTGAATGAGGAAGGCAACGCATTCACAAAAGCGTACTACGACCGTTATGTTGAAGAAGTCACAGTCGAAGTTCCTAGCGCAGTCCTTGGGCCCGAAAGCAACGTAGACTTTCAAAAGCTTTTCGCCTTGCTTGACAACCGATTAAGACAATTCCACGAGTTTGGTGCGCAAGCCGTTCAGAAGTCGAAAGCCAAGCCATGGTGGAAGTTTTGGTAAAACCTAACACTGCGGTCAAAGGGACCATTGGTAATTTGCGCTTGCCTGTGCCCTCCGCCCTTCGCGCTCCGGTGGCCCCTTACCTTGGACGTTAATGAAAAAAGTAGATTACCGAAATCAAGCACTTAAGATTCTACCATGGGTTTGTGGAAAATGCGGTCGTGATTTCTCCGGAAAAAACCTGCGCGAACTGACGGTTCACCACAAAGATCACAATTACAAGAACAACCCTCCCGATGGCAGCAACTGGGAACTTCTCTGCATCTACTGCCACGATAACGAGCACTCCCGCTCTCTCGACGCTGAATGGCTCCCCACCGATAATCCCGATGGGAAAATAGGGCCAACAATCACCCAAACTCCTTTCGCCAATCTCTCTGATTTGTTGAAAATAGATCGAAAAAAGATAGATGATAGTGAGCTGGAATGACCTGTCTTTATCCGCAACCCGAGTCATACTATCTCCAATCTATTGAGACCTCAAAAACCACTTAACTCAAGCATCTCAGATTTTCCATCCCGGTGAGCGAAGTCAACTGTTGATCAACGCCCAAGATTGCCCATCATTCAGATGCTGAACCAATTAGAACTTTCTCCTTGACCAGAGATGGACAGTATCATTTCCGGTATCCATCCTTGATTATACCCTAGTATCATCAACACTTTTTCTTTCTGACCAGAAAAACATCGCTTTGTACAAAGTTGAGTAATCAGTCGCCGCCTCCTCATTCTGCCGGGCATCTTCAGCCGGTGATCCACGCCGTGATAACTAGGCATCTTCCCGCGGTTGCATTCTCAATGCTGATGCGGTAGACAACCAAGAACTACCACTCATCAAGGGAGACCCGTATGCGCTGTTCCCGCCACATTCTTCTCTTCCTCCTCCTCGCCATACCGGCCACTTGCTTTTCCTGGCCCGCCAAAGTCGTATCCGTTGCCGATGGCGATACCATTACCGTTCTGCATCAAAGTCAGCGTAAAGAAATCCGCTTGTACGGGATTGATTGCCCAGAAATTGGGCAAGATCAAGGTGAGCAGGCAAAGGCTCTAACCTCTGCCCTGGTTGCCGGCAGGAATGTCGAAGTTGAACAGAAGGATGTCGACCAACACGGCAGGGTAGTTGGCCTGGTAAAAGTCGATGGCCAGAGTCTCAATGAACTGATCATCCAGAATGGCTATGCGTGGGTCTATCGTCAATTTTGCAAAGAGAAGTTCTGTTTTAATTGGTTCAAGTCAGAGAAGCTTGCCAAGCAACAAAAAAAAGGGATATGGGCCAATTCAATCGTCGTTCCTCCTTGGGAATGGCGAGTAACGCAGAGAGAGTCCAAGACGGAAGAGGATACAGCTCCAGTGATCATAATGGGGGGACAACCTAATACAGGTTCTGAAGAGTCTTTTATGTCGAAATTGGGGAAAGCATTAACACCGGGGAGCGGCTCTGGAGGTGGGAGTTCTGCAAGCAAGGCGCAGTACAGATGCGACGGAAGGACCCACTGCTCGCAGATGACCTCATGCGAGGAGGCTACATTTTTCTTGAGGAACTGTCCGGGCACAAAGATGGACGGGAATAATGATGGGGTGCCTTGTGAGAGGCAGTGGTGTCATTGATAGTTAGCGACGACATTACCTAATAATTATTGGAAGATGTCCGCCTGCATGCTGGTCGACAGGCAGTTTGATATCCCCCTTTTTCTAGTTGAAAGCTTGCCAATCATCATGGCGAGAAACTGATCCTTCATTCTTTAATTTTATGAGACAAAAGTGAACCAAGATGACCTAAAAGATATCCACCAATGCAGTTTCTGTGGAGAATCCTCGGAAAATCTTGAATTTCTTATTGCCGGAGGCCCTACGGGGCATGAAACTTATATTTGCGATAAATGCATCAAGCTTTGTGTCACTATAGCCACCGAATACAAAACCCCTCTTGACAATTATCGGAAAGTACATGGAACGCTCCACGTCGAAATAGAAACAAATCTTCGGCCGATAACAAGAATTCCAAAAAAATGGGTCGTTTCGAAATCTGACCTTTTCTGCAAAACACCCAATGTAACCGCCACCTCGCCTAATGGAAATAAAAGCGAGAATTTTTCTATTCCCAAGCCACTCGCCTATTGGATGATCACCAAGGATAAGAAACTCGACTTGGACGAATTAAGGGAGAAGATTAAGGAAGATATGGCCAGGAGGGTGAGAGAAGTACTCGGTGGGTATTGATTGGAACAATGTTGACTTTCTAGTCGCCAGATTCTTACTGAAAAAATTAACTGTTTTTAGTTATGCATACATTTTGACCGGATTGACGGTTAACTGAAATGTGAAAGTCGTTCAAAACACGGTGAACGTAGCTTCTAGTGGGATTGTCATGAAAAAGCCCCGGCAACCATTCAAACATGCAATGCCTGACAACCAGCCACCGCAGCCTAACACGGCCCCAACGGTCGCCACACTTCATCCCGGGGAAGGAGAGCGGCGGGCACAGCGGGGTTACACTCGTCAATATGAATCCTCAGCTGCAGCCATATATGCTAGTCTGGAACGGGGTGACTTGGAATGGGTGGGCGTTGCAGACCGTGGCGCTGGAGTTGCTGACGATATAGTTCTGGGGCTTTCCGGGCACGTTGTCGGACATCAGTTTAAAACGTCACGTTTTCCGGTACAGTTTCGCTTGCGAACGCTTCTTCTCGGAGCTGCGGGACTGTTGTCGCCGCTGGTAGCTGCTTGGCAGGCAATAAAGCGCACCAATCCAGGCTGTATTACCGAGATTCGCCTCGTTACAAACGACTATGCTTCGACAACGGACAAGCTAATGGAGGTTGATGGCACACACAGTGCGTCATTCCTTGTCGAATTCGAGACCCACCCTGCGCGTACGCTTGCCGAGTGGCGTGCAACCCCATGGAAGCCTTGGGTAGACGAACTGTGCCGAGCCAGCGGGCTCGACGAGCATGAATTCGAACTCTTCATGCGGTCATTGAAGATCCAACACGGTCCTGCCTCGAATTTTGCCATAACCTATCAGCTCACCTCAGAAGGGTCACGTCTCGCAGGCGAGATAGCTACCCTATTACCTAGGCTCGTCGCCGATCCACGAGATAAGGACCGATGGACTCGAGCGGAACTACTACACGAACTTGGTTGGCGGGACAGTGTGGTCGCACAGCACGTCCATCAGTTTCCGGTCGGCGCATATGTACAGCGCAATGTGGCTACGGAACAAGCGCTTCGTGACTCCATCCACCAGCACAGTAGCGGGTACATAAGTCTTGTTGCCCCTCCTGGCGCTGGAAAATCGACCTTGCTGCAGCTCTCACTTGAAGCCGAACCAGGCATGTTCCTGGTGCGTTACTTGGCTTACATACCAGGTACGGGACAAGGGATTGGACGGGGGGAGGCCGACGATTTTTTTGACGACATCAACGCTCACCTCAAAAATACCGGGCTAAAAGGCCTAAGGTTCCGAGACGATTCGCTGCATGAGCGTCGTGCGCAGTTCAACGCACTGCTGCAGCAGGCAGGAGAACGGTTCGCATGCGATGGGATCCGGACGCTTATCGTGGTTGACGGTCTTGATCACGTTCCTCGTGAGGAACGGCCCCAGCGTTCATTTTTGGCTGAACTGCCGCTTCCTGATACTGTACCCGACGGCGTTCTTTTCGTGCTCGGCACGCAAAAGCTGAATCTTGATGACATCAAACCGGCAGTCCAGGACCAGGCGGGCTCTGCCGGACGCAAGATCGTGGTCCAACCCTTGGCGAGGGAGGCTGTCCATCGCATGGCAGACCTCCTGAGTCTCGACGCGAGCATCGATCGCGATAGTGTGTTCGATCTGTCGAAAGGCCATCCGCTAGTAACGAGGTATCTTATCGAGGCCCTTCGCGACGCCGACGCGACAAAACGCGACGAGCTGTTGGCCGGATCCATGCGGTTCGACGGAGACATCGAGACGGTCTACGAGTCTGCCTGGCGGGGCATCCGTAACGACGAACAGGCGCGCGAGGTCCTTGATTACCTTGCAAGGGCCGAAGGGCCGATGCCGCTAGAACTGCTTGCCTTAGCTGTTCCCGAACAAGCTATCGAGCGTGCCCTGCGGGCGACTCGGCACCTTTTGAATGAGGGCCGCCAAGGTTGGACTGTGTTCCACAACAGCTTCCGGCTGTTTATTCTGGGGAAACCAAAATTGCGTCTTGGTCGTCCCGATCCGACCTTCAACAAGCATATCTATCAGGTGTTGGCAGATCTTGCCCGAAGAGAAACCGGCGAATCGCAGCAGCGCTGGCTGGAACTCCGGTATTTGGCTCGTGCGGAGCAGCATACAGAGGTTTTAGTCCTAGCTACACCAGGGCGCTTCCGTCAACAGCTGGAAGAGGGTCGCTCTTTCGTTGAACTTCGGGCGGATCTGCGCCTTGCGTTCGCCTCATCACGACAGGACTATAACCCATCGAAGGTTTTCCAACTGATGCTGATCTACGATGAAGTGGGGCGGCGTTGGGGCGCGTGTGAGAATGCACTGTCTATTGTGGATGCCATGCTGGAGGTCGGTGACCTCGATGGTGCGGTGGAGTTTGTCGAACAGGTTCCTGGCAAGGGTTATGAGGTGGTGGATGAGCTTCTTGCCTCGGGCGACTTGCTGCGTGCACGTACGCTTTTTGACAATATGGAGCCACTTCAACATATTTTGAGCGGAACATCCCTCGGAGACCGGCTTGAGGTCTCCGAGCTTGAGAAGTGGGCGCAGCGAGTGATCCATTTCCGCGACGTAGATCAGATCGCTGCGGCAATTGACCGTGTCTCGAAGGTGGCCATATTGCCTGGTGTGGAGGTCGACGAGGAGGATGTTCAAGCGCTGTCGGCTCACCTGAAGGGAGAGGTGGCGCTTGCAATAGTGAACGCCAACGATGATGCTGATCCTTCTGTGGTGAGTCAAAATATCGGGATTTACGGAGCCATGTTCGTGACCGTCCTGCTCCGTGCCGGGCTGGCTGCTGCGAGGCGGGGTATGAACGGCCTGGCACTTGCTCGCATACGAGAAGCGTTCAATCATGAAGCTTTCCAGGAGACGCCGAATGGGTTGAGGCGCGGCGCCGCACTCATTGCTGCAAGAAATGGCGAGCTACAGATGGCCACAGAGATTTTTCACAAATTGGCGATTCCTGTCTTTGCCGACCTGGATAGACTGACAGGAGACGACGCCTCAATACAAATGGCAAGTGCAGTGCTCAAACATGCAGAATTGAGCGCGATGCTCGGGCAAAGGTCTTCGACTATCCGCGAGTCCGATCGCCAAGTACTGAGGCCACTTCAGGTCCACACGATGACCATCGGTGAACTGCTCGGCAGAGCTCGCCGCGATCCGGCGTCGGTGGGCACCGGCGAGGTTGCGCGTATTGCGCGAGCAGTTCTTACCTATCTCGACCGCGTTCGACCCGGCGGACCGGACGAGTATTATGCCCTTCATCAGATTGCTGCAGCGGCACCAACCCTGGGCAAGGCTCTGATCGAGGCTGCCTCCTTATGCGGTGAGCAGGAGTTCTCCGCTACGATCGTGGATTTTGACATAGCTTTCTCGCAACCCGACAGCCGGAACAGTACGCGCACCAATCTTCGTCGCGAGGTGGCAGAAAAGATCTATCGATACACAGGAGACACCGAGGAGGCTTCACGTCGCCTAGAGCCACTGGTACTAGCTTTGATGGAGGGTACGCCAGCGCAGCAGATCGAAGGGCTCGCCGACTTGGCGGCTTCATTCGCACGTGTTGGGAATACATCTCGTACAAAGGAACTGCTGGCACGCATTCCCCGTGAGTCGCTCGGCTACGCACTTGCGCCGGGGAAGGATCCTCAGTGGGCGATCTGGATAGGGCTACTCCAAGAAGCCAACCGAGTTGAGCCGGAAAGGAGGCCTGGTCGTGTCACTTTACTCATGCGTCAGGTGACCGGCATGATGCAGACCGAAGGTCGTCATTCAGCCTATCGGATGGCCTCGTCACTTCTCGAAGAGGCGATGATGTACGATTCCACAACTGGCTGGTGGGCTGCACATCGTCTCGTCAATGAAGGGGTTATCGGTTGGGCACAGTTGATTGATTCACTGATGCTAGGTTTGATAAGGCGTCGGCAAGACATGGTGCTGGTAGGGACGATTACATGGTGTGAACTCTGTCTGCCGTACTACATAGAGCCGTACTATAATGAGTCGCGCCTCGGAGCGTTTGTTGCAAAAGCGATAGAGATGGCTGCCCCCGAGGATGTCAGCGCTGTGGTCGACATCATCCTATTGGCGATTGAGACCGAGTCCCGTGCACATGAGCGAGTCGGACTGCTACAAAGGATGCGACAGGCAGTAAAAGCGCGAGGGATTGCCAGCCAGAAGATAGATGATGCACATGTCCGCTGGTCAGCGGAAGCCCCACCGCCACGACACTCATACACGCCGATGCAGTATGACGATGTATCGACCTTGGACGATTTGGCCCGACGTCTTGAAGAAGATGCTGCGACCGGTGAGGTCGGCTATGAGGCCTCACGTGCTTTCAGCCGACTGGCAACAGGCGCTGAATTTGCGTTGGCGAAGACGGTGTTCGATCGATGGGAGACCATTCAGAAAGATTCACGCGCTTGGTTCATCGTCATCGATCTAGCCATTGCGGCAGGGCAACTCGAGGTAGCTCGCCAACTGGTGGAAGGCTACCATTTTGACACTGACGACCGAGCCACTTGGGCATCGTGGACCGGGGGAAGCTTACAGCGGTACTTCCGCTCCAAGCTCAAGCTCGATGGGGTTAGTGTTCATAGGGAGGCGTACGACAATTTCGTTGGGGGCCTATCAGCTGGCCGGGAGGCCGTCTCTTCCGCTCTACTTGAGCATGAGGACATCTTTCCCTTACTAACCGAGTCTCCTGACTGGGCAGCGATGTGGGACAGTTTAGCCGATCAGTTAACAACGACTCGGGAACATGCTATTGGCTCGGAATTCTGCTTAAACAACATTGAACGTGTGAGCGACAACGAACTAATATCATTTCTTTTCTCTTGGGCTCTTAGCATGTCTGTTGTCGAAGTGCATCGACATGCTGTTAGTGGAGCAATTCGGCTGCGTTCGACAACAAACGGATGTACAGCATTTGCTTTGCTGGTCCGCCGACTCCTTGCTGGGCAGGCGGACCAACCTGCGGAGGGAATTCGACTTCTGTTACTAGAGAAGGAAGGCTCGCTTGCTTCACAGTTCTCAGATGAAGTCATGCAACTTACCGAGCATGCCGACTACGCAGTCGCTGAGTCAGCAGCATCACTGGCCCGAAGGTGGGGATTTTCTCCGGTACGGACGATTGAACCACTATCACCCTTTTATTCATTGCATCTCAAGGACGAAGATGAATTCGTTCCACCACAGTTGGTTGATACAGTGGCAGGGCCGATGCGTGTCGAAGACCCTCTGGGATGGACCTATGCCTTCAAGGATCAGATTGAATATCTTAGTCAGAGCGGCGTTTCGTCGTCACACATTAGGCATCGTTGCAGAATGTTCATTGAACAGTGGGGCGGCCTGGAAGTGTTCGGCTCCGAGGCAACGCGGCATCTCGAGGGTGAACTTCGCAGGCTAGAAATGAAGCTAGCTTATACACGGCCTCATATAGTTGTTGCGGCCCGTGCATTGCGTTATGTTGCCGGAGAATTACGACGTGGTAGCGCCATTCCTGACGAAGTAACGACCGAGTTGCTCTACATGCTGGGATACCCAGCACCCCAGGCACCACTGTTCCAGCCTGAGCCTAGACCGGTGTTCATCCGGAGGCCAACTCTCGACGAGTCACATTGGCAAACTGAAGAGGAGGACTGGCTGAAAGGCGTCAGCGACGATCTTGACCGCCTGCTAATGGGCGGTGACACGATGCTCACAGAGGTGTCCGAATTTCACATTCGCCGTTCACGTCGGATGTTCAATATGAAGCGCATTCGTGCTCATGCGATGGGGGCCGACAGTAAACATCAAGATATCGATGAGTTCACGCTGCTGCCCGGTGCCGCCTGGGCTGGATATCCACGGCCGTTGTCGTCTAAACCGGCGCGGACAATCGTTCGCCGACTCTCGACTAGTTGGAATCCCGAAGTACCTAGATTTCGGATAGTGATCTGCCCTTATTGGTTACGGCGGCTCGACTGGCATACCCATAGTAAGAATGGACTTGTGTACCTTGATAAGGACGATGTCGTCGTCGCGCGTATGGTCTGGTGGCGCGATGGAGGGCCTGTCGACGTAGATGATGAAGTCATTTGGGGCGAAGGAATGTACATCACTTTGACGCCCGCCGGACGGCAACAACTAGAGCAAGTGACAGGCCCCCTGAGTATCGAGGTATATGCTCGCCGAAATTGTAGCCCGGACTCTCGGGATGGGCAGCCGCAAGTTCGAACGGCTGTCTCTATCGACTGAAATCCGTATCGCTTATCGCTGGAAGCGAGCGAACCCCTCTTCTGTAGCTGGTCAGGTGTATGCTGGGCATTCAAAGTCAACATTACTCCAGTGAATCTTGATCTGACCCAACACCCTGCCGAACTAGGTGGAGACCTGTACCATTTCCAACCTTGGTGCACTAGTACCAGCAATTTCTCACCCCGCGCAGAACTCCCACCAAACAATCCTGGTTAAAATTCTTTTTCGGTTCTGATATACTCACACCAGTACGGGCATGGCGGCACCCTGAGCC
>Ga0074195_1003173_pt1 | contig 16135 bp, 13 predicted proteins | sample EPASupsiteHSE623_FD_64525 | JGI IMG/M metagenome (GOLD analysis project Ga0074195, IMG submission 64525) | Bioremediated contaminated groundwater from EPA Superfund site, New Mexico - Sample HSE6-23 | ecosystem: Environmental > Aquatic > Deep subsurface > Groundwater > Contaminated ...
TTCTGGCGCAGGTAGCCTTCCTCCATGATGTCCCACTGTACCTTTATGCCCGTCTCGTCGGTGAAATCCTTCACCATGGCCCGCATCGAGTCGGTGGATGTGTGGCCGGTGGCCGCGATGGTGATGGACATGCCCCCGTAGGTTTTCTTGATCATGTCGACCCAGGGGTCGCCCGCGGCCGGCCCGGCGGCGAACACGGTGCCTGCCGCGATGAGCAGTACCATTGCCAGCGAGAAAATCTTCCTTTTCATCGCAATTCCTCCTTAGTAGCCTTGAGCATGCAACACGATCGACGATCGTGGTTCAGTGCATCACATAGGGAAATTCGTTCGCGAAGAAGGTTTCCACGGCCCAATCGCTCGCCCCTTTCAGGGCTGACTGGTTGCCGTAGCCGGAAAACTGCAGGACAGGCGGGGCGAAGCGGCTGATAAGCCGGAGCTGTTCGCGCAGGTAGGGAAGGGCGAAGTCGGCGAGCCCCGGCATGAGGCAGATGTCCCCGCCCACCACCACCTCGTCGGGGTCGGTAACGAGCTGGATGTTGTTGATGAGAAGGGCGAGCTTCCGCAAATAGCCCCTGACGATTTCGGCCGCCTCGGTGTTCCCCGCCTTCGCCGCCTCGAAGAGGCGATGGACGATCACGAGGTTTTCATCTTTTTTCGCGTAATCCTCGTAGGCCGAGTCCCATCCCAGGCGCTCCTTGGCTTGGGCACAGAGCCATATGAAGGAGTGGGAGGTGGCGAAAATGCGTTTCGATTCGTCCTGGGCCTGGAACTCCGAGGCCATGAAGCCGATTTCGCCCACCGTGCAATGCCTGCCCCTGAAAACCTGGCCGCCGACCACGAGGCCGGCGCCGATTTCAAAGCCTATGTCCAGGCAGAGGAGGTTTTCGATCTTTTTCCCCTTGAGGTTCTGGAATTCGGCGAAGGCCGAGAGGTTGACGACGTTGTCCACGAAGACGGGTTTTCTGAAGGCTTTCTCGAGGGGTTTCTTTAAATTGACGCCCTCATACTCCTTATGGAAAACAGCGGTCTTGATATCGCCCGAGCCCACGTCCACGATGCCCGGCGATCCTATGCCGATCGCCTTCAAATTTCTCGCGGGGCTCGTGCCCTCCTGGGCGGGGAGGTTCCGCATGATGGCAGTGATTTCCCGTTCGAGGAGCTCGGCGATGGGCGTTCCGTCGGGTTCGAAGCTGAAGTAGGAAGCCTCATTCTCGAAGGCCAGGCTCTGGGCGACGATCGCGTGCTTTAAAAGGTCGACGCCAACGACGAAGCCGTGCCGCACCGATGCCCGGTAGAAGGACACATTCCTTCCCGCCGCGCTCTTCTGGTGGTCGACTTCTTCCAGGAACTCGCGCTTCACGAGGGAATCCACCGCCCGCGTAATGGCGGGGATGCTCAAATTGAGGTCTTCGGCGATCTTGGACTTGTGCGCGGGGCCTGTATGCCTCAAGTAGTTGAACACGACCGACTGGTTGATCCTGTTCTGGAACTTGGGGTTTACCCCCTGGGCTACCTCGATATAGTTCATTTCACCATCCTGGCTAACTTACTGTTAGTATAGGAGGACATTTTTAGGCTGTCAAACGAAATCTCATATTCAATTTTTAGCATGTGAAACAAGCGAATTTTTTGTGCCAGGCCTTGCGTCCTGCCGATACTGTTCATAGAATGTTCAAAGATTGAACGATCCCGGGCTTCCGCCCGGAATCGCCCTCCCTACCCAGGGCCTGACCCGTTCAGCGTGTTTCGGCCGCGATCGGGTCGCCATGGCGACAGTCCTCTTTCCCGAGAGGAACCAGCCTGAAGGCTGGAGGGCGAAGCTCTGTGAAAAGCCATATCTAAACATTACCGCGTTTATAAACATCTCCAAAAAAGGCTGGCAGGTATGTTTTCTGGAAAGACTCTTCTCATCACCGGCGGCACAGGTTCCTTCGGCAATGCCGTGCTTAAGCGATTTTTAACGACCAATATCAAGGAAATCCGCATATTCTCTCGCGATGAGAAGAAGCAGGATGATATGCGCAAGCAGTACAAAGACGACAAAATCAAATTCTATATTGGCGATGTCCGTGACTACAACAGCATCGCCGGCGCGATGCATGGTGTCGATTACGTGTTTTCCGCAGCGGCTTTGAAGCAAGTCCCATCCTGCGAATTCTTCCCTATGGAAGCTGTCCGAACTAACGTGATAGGCACGGACAATACTCTTACCGCGGCCGTTCAGCATGGGGTTAAAAAAGCTATCTGTCTTTCAACGGATAAAGCGGTCTATCCAATTAACGCGATGGGCATCTCAAAAGCCATGATGGAAAAGATTATGGTGGCCAAGTCACGTACGGTAACGGCGGATAAGACGACAATCTGTGGCACCCGCTATGGCAATGTGATGGTTTCCCGGGGGTCAGTCATCCCGCTTTTCGTGCAGCAGATCAAGAATGGGCAGCCTCTCACCATCACCGATCCGAATATGACGCGCTACCTCATGTCGCTCGAGGACGCCGTTGAGCTTGTCGTGTTTGCTTTCAATAATGCCGTGCCTGGCGATATTTTCGTGCAGAAAGCCCCAGCTTCAACGATCGCTGATCTCGCGCAGGCGGTAAAAGAGCTTTTCAAAGCGCCGAACGAGATTCGCGTGATCGGCACGAGACATGGAGAAAAGTTGCACGAGACTCTTCTTACCCGCGAGGAAATGGTCAAAGCCGAAGACCTGGGTGGTTACTACCGAATTCCCGCTGATACCCGTGACCTCAATTACGACAAGTATTTCGTAAATGGCGAAGAACAGATTTCCCGCGGTTGGGAGTATACCTCCGAGAACACGAAACGCCTCGATGTGAATGGAGTCAAGGAGCTGCTTCTCAAGCTCGACTTTATAAAAGATGAGCTTGCTTCCCAAGGGCTGGCATGATGAGAACGGTACTGCTAACAGGTGCCGATGGCTTCATTGGGCGGAATCTCCGTACTCACCTTGAGCGGCGCGATGATATCAGGCTTATCTGCATTGATGTGGGAAACACGAAAGAAGAATTAGCCGCAGCGGCGAAGGAAGCTGATTTCGTCATCCATCTGGCGGGCATCAACCGCCCCAAGGATATCTCCGAATTCGAGAGCGGCAATAAAGGATTGACCGAGGAATTAGTTGAGGTTCTTTCTTCTCGTGAAAAGAAGGTTCCTCTCCTCATTTCGTCGTCTATTCAGGCTGCCCTCGATAATCCTTACGGGAAAAGCAAATTGGGCGCTGAGGAAGCGATCCGCGATTACGCTCGTTCCACAGGCGCTTCAGTCTTTATCTTCAGGCTCCCGAATGTATTCGGTAAATGGTGCAGGCCGAATTACAATTCGGTCATCGCGACCTGGTGCCATAATACGACTCGCGGTCTTCCGATACAGATCAACGATCCTGCGGCAGAACTCCATCTCGTCTATGTGGACGATGTTGTCGAGGCTTTTATGGCCGCTCTTGATGGAATGGTGTCTCCAGAAGAGGATGGCTTTTGTCGCGTCAGCCGGACGTATACGAGAAGCCTCGCCGAGATAGCGGCAATGCTGAAGTCTTTCTCGGCAAGCCGCACGACGCTCATCATGCCTCCTCTTGACGATGGATTTACTCGAGCGCTTTACGCGACCTGGCTCTCATATCTGCCTGATCAGGAATTTGGCTATTTCCTCGATATGAAAAAGGATGATCGCGGTTGGCTCGCGGAGTTCATTAAGTCACCAGCTTTTGGACAGGTTTTCGTTTCTAAAACGAAGCCAGGCATAACGCGCGGCAATCACTGGCATCATACCAAGGTCGAGAAGTTCCTCGTTATTTCTGGGAAAGCATTACTACGGTTCAGAAAGATTGGCGAAAAAAATATTCTCGAGTATCCTGTATCGGGCGATGAACTCCGTGTTGTGGATATACCTGCTGGCTATACTCATTCCATCACGAATATCGGAGACACTGAAGTAATAACACTTTTCTGGGCGGATGAGATATTTAATTCTGCCGCACCCGATACCTATTTTTTAGGGGTCTAAATTGGAAAAGCTCAAAGTGATGACGATTATTGGGACGCGCCCCGAGATAATTCGTCTTTCAGAGTGCATTAAAGCTTGTGACCGCTATTTCAACCATATCCTCGTTCATACAGGGCAAAATTACGATTATACACTCAATGAAGTATTTTTCAAGGAACTGGAATTAAGAGCGCCTGATCATTACCTCAATGCTGTTGGCGCGAACCTCGGCGAAACAATGGGGAATATCATCGCAAAATCCTATGAGGTGCTAAAAGCTGAGGCTCCTGATGCGCTTCTTATTCTAGGCGATACGAACAGCGCGTTGTGCGCCATAGCAGCGAAACGTCTTAAAATTCCCATCTTCCATATGGAAGCAGGTAATCGCTGCTTCGACCAAAATGTGCCTGAAGAAATCAATAGGAAAATTGTAGATCATATTAGCGATATCAATTTGCCATATACTGAGCATTCTAGACGTTATCTGCTTTCGGAAGGAATACAAAAAGAACATATCTTCGTAACTGGTTCCCCGATGGCAGAAGTGCTTGCGAAGAACAAAGAAAAGATTGAAGCCAGCAAGGTGCTCCAGGAACTCGGACTGGAACCCAGTAAATATATTTTAGTCTCGGCGCACCGAGAAGAGAATGTGGATAATGAAGAACACTTCCTGTTGCTGATGAACGCAATCAACAAAGTTGCAGAAGCTTACGATCTTCCTGTGGTCTATTCGACGCATCCGCGTTCTTGGAATCGCATTGAGGAAAGGGGCTTCAAATTCCATCCCTTGGTCAGGCAGCTCAAGCCTTTCGGTTTCTTCGACTACAACAGACTCCAGAACGACGCTTTCTGCGTGCTTTCAGACTCGGGAACACTTTCAGAAGAGTCTGCGATGTTGCGTTTTCCGGCGGTGCTTATTCGAACATCGACGGAGAGGCCGGAGGTGCTGGACAAGGGAACGATGGTAATCGGAGGAATTTCTGAACGAGACATTCTTCAAGCAGTTGAACTGTGTCGGGCAATGTGGGACAACGTTGAGCGTACTTTTATCGCGCAGGATTACAAAGATGTGAATACTTCGACAAAGGTTATTAAACTAATCCAGAGCTATTCGAAAATTATCACAAAAGTGACATGGGGAAGATAGCGATCAATGGAAATTGAGTGACTCGTAAGAACTTTATTAAACAGTCCCCGATTGAGATATCTTTCTGAAGCTCATCTGATTTTTCTCAGGCATCATTTTCTCTATTGCCTTTTCTCTTGTTTTATATTCAATGCTATAGGCAGAATCAAGGATTTTGATTTGAAAAAAATTCTTTTTATTTACGGGACTAGGCCAGAAGCTATTAAAGTGGCCCCACTTATTAGAGAGTTTTCCAGATATCCTGAGGCCTTCACGATTGAGGTATGCTTGACCGGACAGCACCGAGAAATGCTCAACCAAGTCAATTCTTTCTTTGGAATCAAGGGCGACTACGATCTGAATCTCATGCAGCCGAACCAGTCCCTCTCTGGCTTTACCTCTCGCTGTATCGCCGATTTGGAACCAATACTAGATGCCTCGAAGCCTGATCTTGTTTTTGTCCAGGGCGATACGACAACTGTATTGGCAGGAGCCTTATCGGCGTTTTACAAGAGAATACCGATTGCACATCTCGAAGCCGGGCTCAGAAGTGGCGAAAAATACTCCCCATATCCCGAAGAAATCAATCGAAAGATTGTCAGCCAGATAGCGGAGTATCACTTTGCTCCGACAACGGAGGCTGCTGAAAACCTTTATCGCGATGGTATACGCAAGAACGTGTACATCGTCGGGAATACAGTCATAGACGCATTGCATTTGGGACTTTCTATAATCGAAGAGAAAGGTTATGACAGGTACCAGAGTTTTTTCTCTTATCTCGATCTTTCAAAACGTATTATCCTCGTCACAGGGCATCGAAGGGAGAGTTTTGGTGATGGATTTGAAAATATATGTAATGCACTGAAGACAATCGTTCGATTGCACAATGACATTGAAATAATATATCCAGTTCATATGAATCCGCATGTCAGGGAGCCTGTGAATAGATTGCTCCGGGATATAGGACGCATTCATCTCATTGAACCACTTGATTATCCTTTCCTGCTTTGGTTGATGAAGGCTAGTTATTTTATAATCACTGACTCCGGTGGTATCCAGGAAGAGGCTCCAGCTCTCGGGAAACCTGTTCTTGTAATGCGCGACGTTACTGAGCGGATGGAAGGAATAAAAGCAGGCACTGCCAGATTGGTCGGAACTAGCAAAGAGTCAATCGTCGAGGCGGCCTGTGAATTACTTGATCATGTAGACATATACGAGCAAATGGCAAAAGCTGTCAATCCTTATGGAGACGGGAAGTCAAGTGATCGGATAGTCACATATTTCCGCAGAGATTTTTAAGAAGGACGTAGTAAATGAGTAACTTCAAACAAGTATGTTTCATTGGACTCGGGTATATTGGACTGCCGACCGCCTCTGTCGTGGCTAGCTGTGGAACTCCTGTTATTGGTGTGGACATAAACAAATCCATTGTTGACACCGTCAATAGAGGCGAAATTCACATTATCGAACCGGGGCTTCAAGATGCTGTACAAAATGTCGTATCTTCTGGCATGCTGAAGGCGAGTTGTATTCCCGTGACAAGCGATGCTTACATCATCGTTGTTCCGACCCCATTCACTCATAATCATGAACCTGATATCTCCTATGTACGAGCTGCGACCATCTCACTCCTCTCTCTCTTGAAGGAAGGAGACCTATATATTATAGAATCTACTTCTCCTATCGGGACAACAGAAAAGATGGCGGATTTGATATTCAAGGAAAGACCAGAGCTAATTGGAAAGATATCCATTGCATATTGTCCGGAAAGGGTCTTGCCTGGAAATGTGCTGTTCGAACTCGTCAATAACGACCGGGTGATCGGGGGGATTGATCACGAGGCTACAGAGAGAGCCGTCGTGTTTTACTCATCATTCGTAAAAGGTACGCTACACCGGACAAACAGCAAAACTGCCGAGATGTGCAAGTTGACTGAAAATTCTTCGCGGGATGTTCAAATTGCTTTCGCCAATGAATTGTCCATTATTTGTGACAAAGCAGGCATAGACGTTTGGGAACTAATCGCTCTTGCAAATAAACACCCTAGGGTGAAAATCCTGCAACCGGGTTGCGGAGTCGGAGGCCATTGCATTGCGGTAGATCCGTATTTCATAACCGCAGACTTCCCTCGGGAGGCTCGAATAATTGCGCAGGCACGTGAGACTAATAATTACAAAGCATTCTGGTGCGCGGAAAAAATCATCAACAGTATGTTGAAATTCGAAATGGAGCACAGAAAACGCCCGGTAGTTGCCTTCATGGGACTGTCTTTTAAGCCGGATATCGATGATCTTCGCGAAAGTCCGGCGCTGTATATCGTACAAAAGGTAATGCAGCATGGTGATTATGAATTCCTAGTCGTGGAACCCAATATCCATGAACATTCCTTGTACAAATTGACTGAACCGAAAAAAGCATGCAACAGGGCCGATATTATTGTTTTTCTTGTAGCTCACAGAGATTTTCATGGCTTATTGTTTGATAAAGATAAAACCATCCTTGACTTTTGTGGTGTTGTAGTGAATTCGTAAAATGAACGAAGCAACACAACCTATACATTATAATTTTTCCCTCGAGGATTCTTTTACAGCTCTAAAAGTAAACTATATTCAATCTCTACGAGTTAATTTTTAGACTACTTCTAGAAATGATCGTTCTTCTAGTTTTTTTGACTACAATAGACTCCAGAAAGATATTTTCTGCGTGCTTTCAGATTCGGGGAAACTTTCGGAAGAATCTACGATAATGGGTTTCTTCGCTGTGCTTATAAGGACATCTACGGAGAGACCTGAAGTACTAGAAAAGAGAACGAATGTTTTTGCGGAATTACTGTGCATTAGTTTATTCCTGCGGTAGATCTACGCCGAGCGATGAGGAGAATCATCGTAAGCGTCCAATTCTCCCCATGCTGACAGCATAGAAAATTCGATTATCCTTCTTTTAAAGGAGGGATAATCAATGTACTTAAGAAAAGACCGCGCCATATATCTCGTCGCCGGAATCACGGACATGAGAAAGCAGATCAATGGACTTTCTGCTCTCGCGCAAGATAAGCAGCCAGAAAAAATCTTCTCGGGAAGCTATTTCGTGTTCCTCGGGAAAACGAGAAAAGTCATTAAGATCCTCTATTGGGACAAGAGCGGCTTCTGCATGTGGATCAAAAGGCTCGAAGAAGAAACCTTCCCTTGGACAGGAAAACAGAAAGGCGTAATTGAAATCGAGCATGATAAATTCAAGCTCCTCGTACGAGGAATTGATGTATTCAGGGAACACAGAAAGCTTGAATATTCTGCGGTGGCATAAGCGATTATAGGCTGCAAACAGGGACTTTCGTGCTATACTGTCTCGCATGGTGAGCGTACTTGAAAACCTTCCGAATGATGTTGCTGCGCTTAAGAAAATCATCGCGGAACAAGCTTCAACCATCAAAGGGTTTCAGGAAAAGCTGCTTGCCGAGCAAGAGAAATATGCGGCGCTTCAGCGCCTGATATTCGGACCCAAGAGCGAAAAGCACCAGAAAGAAAATCCCAAGCAGGATCTCCTTTTCAACGAAGCTGAAACTTTCTTCGATGTTCCTGACCGAAAGCCGGCAACGATAACGGTCGGCCAGCATGAGCGCAAGAAGACGGGAAGAAAGCCTTTTCCTGATAATCTTGAACGCAATGAAATCGTCCATGCCTTGAGCGATGAAGAGCGAGTCTGTCCTTCCTGTGGCGCCTTGCGGCCGGAGATCGGCGAAGAACGCAAGGAAGAATTAAGACTCATTCCCGCCAAGGCAGTGATCGACGTCCACGTCATGAAGAAATATGGACCCTGCCCCTGCAAGGAATGCCAGGGAACCGAAGCGGCGCCGATTATCCAGGCTCAGGGCAATGCGAAGATCGTCCCTGGCTCCAGATTCTCGAACGGAACGATCGCCTTCTTCCTTACGAGCAAGTTCGTTGACGCGCAGCCCTTCTACCGCATGGAAGGGATTCTAGCCCGCTGGGGCGTGAACACTGGGCGTTCAACCTTGTGTTCGCTTGCAATGAACGCAGGGCGCGCGGTCGGCGATTTAATTCAAGCGATCCGTGATGATCTAAAGACGTCGCCCGTGATCGGGATGGATGAAACGCCAGTACAGGTCCTGCACGAAAAGAATCGGAGCGCCACGGCAACGTCGTATATGTGGGTAGCTTGCGGATTCAGGGAAGGAAAGAAGCTCTTTTTCTTTCACTACCACCCGACACGAGCAGGAAGTGTGGCCCTTGAATTCCTGAAAGGCTACTCAGGCTATCTTCAAACCGATGGCTATTCAGGCTATTCGCAGGTAGGAGAAGCTCCAGGAATTACCCATGTTGGCTGCATGGCACATGTCCGGAGGAAGTTCTTCGACGCTGACAAGGTTTCTGGCGGTTCAGGGGACGCTGCAGAGTTCCTCTCAATGATTGCCAGCCTTTACCATACCGAAACGCTTCTGCGCCAACGGTATGAAAACAAAGAACTCGATGAAGGTTCATTTATTGCTGAACGGAAAAAGCTTCAGGAACCGCAGCTTTCAGCAATGCATGAATGGCTCACTGTGCGAAGCCAGAGCGTGACGCCCTCGAGCGGTCTTGGCAAAGCGGTTTCCTATGCCTTGGGGCAATGGGACCAGGTTGTGCGCTACCTTGAGCATGCGCTTTTGACGCCTGACAACAATGCGGTCGAAAATGCGATACGGCCTTTTGTGCTGGGCAGGAAGAACTGGCTCTTCTCGAACACGCCGGCGGGAGCTCACACAAGCGCAGGGCTTTATAGCCTCATTGAGACGGCGAAGGCCAATAGCCACGAGCCTTATAAATATCTTTGCTACCTATTTGACATGCTTCCGAAAGCGAAGACGCTTGAAGAGAAGCTTAATCTCCTTCCGTACCGGCTTGATCCTTCGGCTTACTGATCACCCGTCAAGACGGGGAGAATTGGACGCTTACGAATCATCAATGGGACCGGCATGCTGCAAGACTATCAAGATGATAATGTGTTAGTGAAAGTGGTGAAGGTGATTCAGAGTCATTCAAAAAATATTGATAAAGATACGTGGGCTTCATAATTGATACTATCAGATATAAAATTATAATCTGCAAGAAGAGCAGAGAAAGGAATAATCATGGTAAAGATTGGCATTATTGGTCTTGGTTATGTTGGTCTTCCTCTCGCGATTGAATTCGGAAAGAAGTACGAGGTCGTTGGCTTTGACTTGAATAAAGAGCGCATAGCAGAACTTAAATCTGGGAAAGATTCAACACTGGAGACTATTGCAGAGCAATTAGCAAGCGCAACTATGGTATCATACACCGCTGATCCGGCTTTGCTCAAATATTGTAACCGTTTCATAGTCACAGTTCCTACACCAGTGGATGCACATAACGCGCCCGATTTAACGCCGATATTATCTGCAAGCGCTACTGTAGGAAAGTGCCTAAAGAAAGGAGATATAGTAATTTATGAATCTACTGTATACCCCGGTTGTACTGAAGAAAACTGTGTTCCAGTATTAGAGCGAGAGAGTGGTCTGACGTTTAACAAGGACTTTTTTTGTGGCTATTCGCCAGAACGTATAAACCCTGGTGATAAAGAACATACTGTGATAAAAATAAAGAAGATCACGTCTGGTTCCACTCCTGAAACGGCTGAATTAGTTGATGAACTCTACCGTTCTATCATTGTGGCAGGCACGTTCAAAGCTTCATCTCTGAAAGTAGCGGAGGCAGCCAAGGTAATTGAGAATAGCCAACGTGATATCAATATCGCTTTCGTGAACGAGCTTGCAATGATTTTCCACAAGTTGGATATTGATACAAGTGAAGTTTTGGAAGCTGCAAGTACGAAATGGAATTTTCTCAACTTCAAGCCTGGCCTTGTGGGAGGGCACTGTATTGGTGTCGATCCTTTTTACCTTACATACAGAGCACAGGCTACAGGTTACTACCCTGAAGTGATCCTTGCAGGGCGAAGATTGAACGATAATATGTCTACATATGTTGCCAGTCGCGTGATAAAACTCATGATAGGTAAGGGACAGAAGATTGACCACGCTAGAGTGCTCGTTTTGGGCATCACTTTTAAAGAAAACTGCCCAGACATAAGAAATTCTAAAGTTGTTAGTATTGTACACGAGCTAGAAGAGTTTGGATGTGCAGTTGATGTCTATGACCCTTGGACTAATAAAACCGCTGTGCAGAAAGAATATAATATTGAGTTATCTGCTCCTTCGGGAAAATATGAAGCAATCGTTCTAGCAGTGGCGCATCATCAGTTCAAGAATCTTGATATTTCAAAATTTAGTAAATCCAATTCTGTGGTGTTTGATGTAAAAGGATACTTACCTAAAGCTATCGTCGACGGAAGGCTATAAAGCTTATGAAAATATTGGTAACCGGAACGGCTGGATTTATTGGATTCCATTTAGCCAAGCAACTTTTAGAGCGAGGCGATGAGGTGGTAGGCCTCGATTCCATTAACGATTACTACGATATAAATCTCAAATACGCAAGGCTTGCGGAGTGTGGTGTAGGGCGTGCCGAAGTAGCGTATGGTAAAATAATCAAGTCTTCGAAGTATTCTTTATACCGATTCATCCAGCTAGAACTGGAAGACCGCGAATCCGTTGCTCGTCTTTTTGCAGAAGAAAGATTCGAGCGTGTGTGCAACTTGGCAGCGCAAGCAGGTGTACGATATAGCCTTGCCAATCCGTATGCCTACATTGACAGTAATATAATGGGTTTTATGAATATACTGGAGAACTGTAGACACAACACAATTAAGCACCTTGTATATGCCTCGTCGTCCAGCGTATATGGACTCAATGAAAAAATGCCTTTTTCTACTTCTGATTCTGTAGACCACCCAATTAGTCTTTATGCTGCCAGCAAAAAAGCGAATGAATTGATGGCGCATTCCTACAGCCATCTATTTGGACTTCCCACAACTGGTTTGCGTTTTTTTACTGTGTATGGCCCTTGGGGTCGACCTGATATGGCGCTCTTTATCTTTACTAAAGCAATCCTCGAAGGCAAGCCAATTGATGTATTTAATAATGGCAATATGAGGCGGGATTTTACCTATATAGATGATATAGTAAAGGGTATTGTTTATGTACTGGATAAGATACCTTCTGGAAATCCTGTTTGGACCGGTATGGATCCAGATCCCGGTAGCTCTCATTCGCCCTATAGACTATACAACATTGGCAATAGCAGTCCTGTGAGCCTAATGGATTTCATCAGAGAGATTGAAAAAAACTTGGGGCGAAAAGCAATATTAAACCTACTTCCTTTGCAGGATGGTGATGTACCTGCCACATGGGCAGATATCGTGCCACTTAACCACGATACGGGATATGAGCCAAGTGTTAAGGTACCTGAAGGTATCAAGAATTTTCTTGCATGGCATACCGAATTTTATAAAAAATAACATTATCTGGAGGGTATCATGAAGGGCATTATACTTGCCGGTGGATCGGGTACGCGCTTACATCCGATTACAAAGGTTGTATCCAAGCAACTCCTACCTATTTATGATAAGCCAATGGTGTACTATCCCTTGTCTGTCCTTATGTTGGCGGGGATCAGAGATATTCTGGTCATCTCGACACCAGAGGATACACCTAGGTTTCGGGAACTTATGGGCGATGGATCACAATGGGGAATCACTCTCGAATACAGAGTGCAACTAAAACCTGAGGGATTGGCGCAAGCATTCATCATCGGTGAAAGTTTTATAGGTAGTGATTCTTGTTGCCTAATTCTTGGCGACAATATTTTCTTTGGTACAGGATTCAGTCCTATGCTCAAGCGCGCTACGGCACTTAAAGAGGGTGCGGAAATCTTTGGCTATAGTGTAAAAGATCCAGAACGTTTCGGTGTTGTAGAAGTAGATAAAAACCTCAAGGCACTATCCATAGAAGAGAAACCTATCAATCCAAAATCAAATTGGGCGGTCACCGGGCTCTACTTTTATGACAACAATGTTGTGCGATACGCCAAAGAACAAAAACCATCGGCTCGAGGCGAGTTGGAGATAACTGATATCAATAAGCGCTATTTAGCTGAGGGAAAACTTCATGTGAATCCTCTTGGACGAGGTTTTGCATGGCTCGATACAGGTACCTATGATAGCCTTCTTGATGCTTCCGAGTTTATTGCTACCATACAGAAGCGCCAGGGTTTTATGGTTGCGTGCCTTGAGGAGATAGCTTTCAATTCAGGCTGGATAACTACTTCACAGATAGTCCAAGCATCAAGCGCCCTTGGAAAAACTGAATATTCTAAATACTTGAGAGCACTAATCGAATGATTACTATATTTTAGATTTTTTTTGTGATGAGCAATATAAAAAATATTCTTAATAAAAAATGTATAGAAAAGAACGAAGTTTAAGAAGGAAATTTCTATGAACTATATTATCAGTGAAATAGACAGCAAGCGGTTTGGTTTTAGGGTTGCTAAGATTTCAAACGATGTGACAAACATAGATCAAGTATTAAGTAAGCTAAAAAAATTATCAACAAAAATGATCATAGCACGGGTTGAGTTATCAAATTTGAATCTGATAAATAATCTGGAAAAATATGGTTTTACACAAAAAGATGTCCAGGCAACTTTTAATTTTCGTCTTAATAGAGAAATTCCACTACATAAAAATAATGACCTTGTTTTTCTTGACTACAGCGATGATTGCTATAAAGAGGTAATCGAATTAACAGCAAGATCATTTGATGGCTATGGACATTATTTTGCAGATGAGAGACTTGACAAAGAAAAGTGTAGGGAAATATATGTGGATTGGATTCATCATTGCTGTAAAGATTCGACCATCTCTGATTTTTTTATTGTGGCAAAATTTAATAATAAAGTTGCTGGTTACCTTGCTTTGAAAAAAAAAGAGGAAGTAAATGGCGAGTTTGCTTGCGGGCTTATTGGAGCAGTATCGCCCGAATTCAGAGGCCATGGAGTATTTAATGCAATAAATATTGAGAGTTTATATAGAGCTAGACTTATGGGTATGAAACGAGTAGAAAATAATGTTTTGCTAACCAATTTTCGGGTCATGAAAACGTATACCGATTTATCTTATAATATAATAAGATCTGAAGTTACATTGCATTGCTGGCTATAAAAGATTACTCTTATAATTTTCGAGATTGGAGGTTTTGGTAATGATACCATTCAATAAACCTTGCCACACTGGCTTCGAAGAGCTATACATAGCACAAGCTATTTCTGCAAAAAAACTGAGCGGTGATGGTGAATTCACAAAAAAATGTTCGCGTTTATTAGTCGAAAAAACAAAATCGTCTTCTGTTTTATTAACAACTTCATGTTCGCACGCGCTTGATATGTCTGCAATTCTTCTTGAAATTATGCCAGGGGATGAGGTTATACTTCCTTCTTTCACATTTGTATCTACAGCAAACGCCTTTGTGCTTCGTGGTGCTAGAATAGTGTTCGTAGATATAAGACCCGATACAATGAATATCAATGAATCATTGATCGAAGAAGCTATTACACCAAACACAAAAGTGATAGTTCCTGTTCACTATGCTGGCGTGGCATGCGAGATGGATACAATATTGGCAATTGCTCGTAGCCACAATCTTGCAGTCGTTGAAGATGCCGCTCAGGGAGTAAATTCTACATATAAGGGCAGAAGTCTTGGGGCCATTGGTGATCTTGGAGCATATAGTTTCCACGAAACAAAGAATTATGTATGCGGAGAGGGAGGAGCAATTCTTGTTAACCGTCCTGATTTTGTAGAGAAGGCTGAGATCATTCGGGAAAAAGGCACTAACCGCTCAAGATTTTTTCGCGGTCAGATTGACAAATATACATGGGTTGATCTTGGTTCTTCATATCTTCCATCTGAGCTCAATGCAGCTTATCTTTTTGCACAACTCGAACGAATGGAATTAATAAATAATTATAGGATTAAAGTATGGAATAAATATTTTGAACGTTTTTCTGCTCTACATGGAAAAGGTTTAGTAGAGCTTCCTAATGTTCCTGCAGAGTGTACTCATAATGCGCACATGTTCTACATTAAAGTAAAAGATCTTGAAACAAGAACAATGTTGATTGAGTACCTTAAGAAAAAAGAAATCTCAGCGGTTTTTCATTATATACCGCTTCATAGCTCTCCTGCAGGTATTCGGTTTGGGCGATTCCATGGAGAGGATCGATGGACAACAAAAGAAAGTGATCGACTTCTTCGCTTGCCAATATATTTTGGAATGACAGACGTAGAACAAGAAATGGTTATAGATGCAGTAAATTTATTTTTTGCTTGATAATTATTGGTATCGTTCTTGTTATAATCTCTACTGGTTGAATCTGTGTTTGGTAGAATATAAGAATAAGCGAATTTATACATAAGAGTCATAATATGTTTGTATTGATCTACCAAATAGTTTGTCTGGGAAAATAGAAGAAGATGGTAATAACTAAAAATGTAGATGAAGCAATAACTGAAATTTGTATAGAGATAGAAAATCATTTTGTAGTGTAATTTTAGGAAATAGGAACTGAAAAAGATACTGAACATTTTTCTGCTGCAAGCCATTCAGATGATGAGTAAAAAGCAAGTAGCATAGATAATAAAAAACATAACAACACGAGGAGTTTTCAAACGACGACTAGAAGTAAAGAAGATGCTATGAGGTGGAGAATTTTGGACAAGCAGGTACTGTGTAGGAAATGTAGGGAAAAACGGAAATGAAGATACAAAAAAGGAATAGGTAAAGAATCATAGGTGAGAACCAAACGAGTACGAGATACTATACGCTAATAAGCAACTAAAATTATTCGAGTGAATTCTTCTCATGTCGTGCAGGTTATTGAGAGTTTGTAGATTAATCATTGTAAAATAATTTTGAACCTACTAATACATTCACAAGTAAGAAAACATATGATATACTATAGCCATGAAAGTAAACGATGGGCGACGCTTATCACATGAAGCGCTTGAACAGATAAGAATTACCTGTGTA
>Ga0074195_1003174_pt1 | contig 16133 bp, 13 predicted proteins | sample EPASupsiteHSE623_FD_64525 | JGI IMG/M metagenome (GOLD analysis project Ga0074195, IMG submission 64525) | Bioremediated contaminated groundwater from EPA Superfund site, New Mexico - Sample HSE6-23 | ecosystem: Environmental > Aquatic > Deep subsurface > Groundwater > Contaminated ...
GCACACGGCGCAAACGCCTGCGACCTCATTGTCGGCAGCCGTCCACCCGCCCAGGTATCCAGCCGCCGCTCCCGTCTTGTCGGTGCATCACGGGATGCGCACCGTTTCGCCAGTCGGACCGGCGCGTTATTCTTGATTCTTGAGCTGCACCATCACCGCGGAGGCGGTTGCGCAGGTTGTGCCGGCGGCGATCACCCGCAGGTCGACGATGACCTTGCGGCCCTTGATTTCGACCACCTTGCCGCGTATCTCCAACTCGGTGCCGACCGGTGTCGGCGCCAGATAGTCGACCTTGAGCGAGGCGGTGACAAAACGCGAGATCGGCGCACCCTCGGCCCTGGCCTTGGCGGCAGCGGCGGTTCCTGCGGCATGGCAGTCGATCAGCGAGGCGATCAGGCCGCCATACAAAAAACCAGGAAAACCACCGGTGTACTTTGGGTCCGGAGTGTGACGGCAGACGGTTTCTTCGCCATCCCAGTAGCTTTTCAGGTGATGCCCTTGGGGATTGAGCCGCCCGCAGCCGTAGCAATGGGCGTAATCGTCGGGGTACTGATCCTGAAATGCCACCTCGTCCATTGATCGCTCCTGGTTCCGATGTCGTGTTGCGGCGCGATTCAGCGGTGCCGAAGTCGAACCGGCGTAGCCCTTTCCCTCCTATTCGTAGGTATAAAAACCCCGACCGCTCTTGCGGCCAAGCCAGCCGGCCTCAACATACTGACGCAGCAGCGGACAAGGGCGGTATTTGGAATCGCCCAGCCCCTGGTGCAGGGTGTTCATGATCGCCAGGCAGGTATCCAGGCCGATGAGGTCGGCCAGGGCCAGCGGTCCCATGGGATGGTTCATGCCCAGCTTCATCACCGTGTCGATATCCTCTTTGGTGCCGACTCCGTGATACAGACAGAACACCGCCTCGTTGATCATGGGCAGGAGAATGCGATTGGCGATGAATCCCGGAAAATCGTTGGATTGCGCCGGGGTTTTTTCCATGCGCTTGGTGAGATCGAGGGTGGTGGCCAAGGTCTCGGGCGAGGTGGCCAACCCGCAGATCACCTCCACCAGTTTCATCACCGGCACCGGATTCATGAAGTGCATGCCGATCACCTTGTCCGGCCGCTTGGTGTGAGAGGCAATCCGACCGATGGGGATAGAGGAGGTGTTGGAGGCCAGGATGACATGCGGCGCACAAATCTCTTCCAGATTTTCGAAGATCTTGAACTTGATCACCTCGTTTTCGGAAGCCGCCTCGACCACGAAATCGGCGGCGGCCATGTCCTTGAGGTCGACGCTGGTGCTGATGCGGCCGAGGATGGCGTCCTTGTCAGCTGCGGACAATCTTCCCTTGTCGACGTTACGCTGGAGGTTCTTGGCAATGTTGGCCAAGCCTCGCTCAACAAACTCCGGTTTAATGTCGTTCATGATGACGGCCAAACCGCTGGTCGCCGCCACCTGGGCGATTCCGTTGCCCATCTGACCGGCGCCGATTACGCCGAATGTCTTCACGTCCATTGTTCCTCTCCTTGCTGCGAGTAGCGTGATCCGGCCGGTGTATCCGGCTGGGGAATCATTTGTTACCGATCACCATGGCCATGCCCATGCCACCGCCGATACACATGCTGATCAGACCGGTGGCATATTGTTTGCGCTGCATCTGGTACATGGCGGTAACCATTTGCCGGGCGCCGGTGCAACCGATCGGATGCCCCATGGAGATGCCGCTGCCCAACTGGTTGGGTTTCTCTACCTCGATGCCCAGTTCCAGCATGCAGCCGATAGCCTGGGCGGCAAAGGCCTCATTCAGTTCGATCATGTCGATGTCTGTGATGGTCTTGCCGGACAGTTTCAGAGCCTTTTGAATGGCCGGCACCGGCCCCAGGCCCATGTAGGCGGGATCGAGGCCGCCGGAGGCGAAACCCTCGATGGTAACCAGGGGTTTCAAGCCCAGTTGTTTGGCCTTGGCGGCACTCATCATCAGCACTGCGGCCGCGCCATCGTTGATGCCCGAGGCGTTGCCGGCGGTGACCGTGCCGTCCTTGGCAAAGGCCGGGCGCAATTTGGCCATCTTCTCCATGGAGGTCTCCATGGGGCGTTCGTCTTGGGTGAATAGAATCTCCTGCCTGCCCGCCTTCACGGGAATCGGCACGATTTCGTCTTTAAAAAGACCTTCCTTGATACCCTGCATGGCCCTGGCATGGCTGAGCGCGGCCAGTCGATCCTGATCTTCCCGGCTGATGTTGTACATCCGGGCGATGTTCTCGGCGGTGACGCCCATGTGGTAGCCATAAAAGATTTCATAGAGGCCGTCGTAGACCATCAGGTCGTAGACCTCGCCGACGCCGGTGAGTTCCATGCGGTGGCCCCAGCGAGCCTTGGGCAGGGCCATCGGGACCATGGACATGTTTTCCTGGCCGCCGGCAAGAACGATTTCGGCCTGACCGGTCATGATGGATTGGGCGCCCAGGGCGATGGCCTTGAGTCCGGAGCCGCAGACCTTGTTGATGGTGAAGGCCGGGGTTTCCTTGGCCAGCCCGGCGCGGACCATGGCCTGACGCGCGGGATTCTGGCCCTGTCCTGCCTGGAGGACGTTGCCCATGATCACCTCGTCGATGGCGATCGCGGTGGCCGCGCTGTCCCACTCGCCCGCTTTGCTTTCCAACTCGATCACACCCTGGCCCTTCAGTTTTTCAGGAGCCACAGCCAGCATATCCACGCTGGCGGCGGGACGAAGGCCGACCTTGCGCAGGGTTTCGCGCATCACGGTCGCCCCCAGCGTGACCACGGAGGTGTCTTTCAAACTGCCGCCAAAGGCGCCGACCGCTGTCCGGCTGCCGCTCACAATCACCACTTCGTTCATTGTTCTCGTGCTCCTCTGTTCTCTGACCGCGTTTTGCGCGTTAGCTGTTCAGGCCGCCGGTGAACACCGCTTTGCGTTTTTCCAGAAAAGCCCCGGTTCCCTCTTTGGCGTCTGGGCTGGCCAGACAGAGGGCAAAGGCGTCGCGTTCGATGCCGAGGCCGGTGGCCAGGTCGGCGTTCAACCCCTGGTTCACCGTTTGCTTGGCCGCGCAGAGCGAGGCCTTGCCCTTGCCGGCGATGAGCTTGGCGGTTTCAAGGGCTGCGGCCAGCAACTCTTCCGGGGCGAAGATCTTGTTGACCAAGCCGATTTCCTTGGCCTCGGCGGCGGTCAGATGTTTGCCGGTAAAAATCATCTCCTTGGCCCGGTTGGCGCCAATCAGCCTGGGGAGGCGCTGGGTGCCGCCGAAGCCGGGAATGACGCCCAGGGTGATCTCCGGCAAGCCAAAGATCGCCTTTTCGGAGGCATAGATGAAATCGCAGGCCAGGGCCATTTCACAGCCGCCCCCCAGGGCATAGCCGTTGACCGCGGCAATCGCCGGAATGGCCAACCCCTGGAGCGCGCCGATGACATCCTGGCCGAATTGGGCAAACTTTTTAGCGGCAAGCGGGGTCAGTGTGGCGATTTCGGTGATGTCCGCACCGGCGATAAAGGATTTTTCGCCGGCCCCGGTCAGAATCAGCACCCGGATGGATTCGTCCTTGCCGATGCGGGCAATGGCGTCGGCGAGTTCTTCAAGCAGGGCGGTATTGAGGGCGTTGAGCGCTTTGGGGCGGTTGAAGGTCAGCGTGGCAATGCCGCCTTCGCAGGTGAGGTCGAGGGATGTATAGGCCACCGTTTGCTCCTTGGTTCAGGTTAGGAAAAATCGTCGGGCTGGGCGAGTTTTCGTAAGGAAAAAAGATGGTGCGTTTGCGTCCCGCCGCCAAAGCGCATCATGCCTGTCGTGCTCGGATCCTGTTCGGTTATTCGGAGCGGGAGAATACCTGAGAGGCTGGTGCGAAGGGCGGCCGCATAAACAGCGTACTGTCTATTGTAAAAGAGTCGGGCTGTCAAACATTTTTTCCAGCAGTCCCGAAAGCGTAACTTGGTCATTCGATTGCAAAGTTACGGCATTGACCGCTTGGGGAGACGCGAGACGGTGGGACCTATATCGCCACGGATGCGACAAAAGTGTCACGGTGTGGTGTTCAATTGTGTTCGGAACAGATACTCGCTCCAGAGCGGGACGACGAGGCTCGACGTTCGCGCCGACAGACGGGTTGGTTGGTTTAGCGGGTGATGATCGCCTCGACCTCGATGGTCGCGCCCAGGGGCAGGGCGGCGACTTGGACGGCGCTGCGGGCCGGATAAGGCTCGGTGAAATATTGGGCGTAGACCGCGTTCACCCGTTGAAAGTCGGCGATATCGGCAAGAAAAACCGTTACCTTGACGGCCTTGTCCAACCGGGTCCCTGCCGCCTCGGCAACGGCGGCGAGATTGCGAAAGACCTGGTGGGCATGGTCTTCGATACTGCCCTCCGGGATGGTCCCGATTTTGGGATCGATGGGAATCGAGCCGGAGGCGAACAGCAGCGAATCGGTGGCGATCGCCTGGGAGTAGGGGCCGATGGCGGCCGGAGCCTTGTCCGTCTTGATGGGAGTTCGTTGCATGGGGCGTTCCTTCAGTGCGCGTTGACAATAGCTTTGGCCGCGATCAGGCCGGTGGCCGCGGCGGACACGATGTTGCCCGCCACACCGGGTCCGTCCCCGGCGACATAAAGGCCCCGGACTGCGGTCTCCAGGTTGTGGTCCGTTTCCACCTGGGTGGCGAAGAATTTGATTTCCGGGGCGTAGAGCAGGGTCTCGTCGTTGGCGACGCCGGGGACGATCTGGTTGAGCTGTTCCAGGCCGTCGACCAGATTGGTGAGGATGCGTTCCGGCAGGGCCATGGCGATATCGCCGCAGACCACGTTCTTCAGGGTCGGCTCGATGGTGCTGTTGCGGATGCGGTTCCAGGTGGAGCGGCGGCCTCGCTTGAGATCGCCATAGCGCTGGAGAATCGGTTTGCCGCCGCCGATCAGGGTGGCGAGTTTGCCGATGGATTCGCCGTAGGCCTGGTTGTCCTCCACCGGGTCGGTCAGCACCACCTTGGAGAGAAAGGCGAAATTGGTGTTTTCCGATTTTTTGTCCAGGAGGGCATGGCCGTTGACGCAGACAAAGCCCTGGTAATTTTCCAGGGCGACATACCCCCCGAAGTTGGTGCAGAAGGTGCGGGTCAGGTCGTCGTACTTGGCGGTGCGGATAAAGAAGGTGGGGTCGTAGATGACCGTGCAGAGATCCTGCATGATGTCGTTGTGGACCTCGATCCGCACCCCGACCTCGATCCCGCGCTGCGATACCCGGATGGCGTTGCGGTCGGCCACCCCGGCCACCCATTCGGCTCCCACCCGTCCCGGCGCGAGGATGACATGGGAGGCATGGTAGGTGCCCCGTTCGGTGACCACGCCCCTCACCCGACCGTTAGCAACGAGGATGTCCCGGACCGTCTCGGAGTGGTGAATGGTGATGCCTTTTTCCTCGATGCAGCGGGCCATGGCCTCGATATGCCGGGGGAGGTTGTCACTGCCGAGGTGTTTTTGTTTGATGAGCAGGAGGTCGATGCCATTTTTTCGCGCCTCCTTGCGGATCGTGCGAGCGGCATCCATATCCGTGGGGAAAACTTGGCCATCCATGCCGAAACGGTTGAAAACGGCTTCGGTCTCGTCAATCAGGGCGGTGGCCTCGACCGGACCGAGAAACTGGGTCAGGTCGGTTTTGCCCAGCTTGGGGATGAAATTGAGTTTGCCGTCGGAAAACAGGCCGGCGCCGCCGATGCCGCAGAGGATGTTGCAGGGTTGGCAATGGATGCAGCCGCGCTCGCCGATCGGGCAAAGTCGCTTCAGAGGTGCCTTGCCCTTTTCGATCAACAGTACCCGGAGCGCGGTGTGCTCCCCCAGGTAGTAGGCGGCAAAGAGGCCGGCCGGTCCACCGCCGACGATGATCACGTCGTAGTGCTGTTGTTTGGGGGCTGCGATCATGGAACTCCGAAACGTGCGGGTTCGAGCGGCCGATTCCCTGCCTCCGTAAAAGGGCCGGCTGACGAACCCACATCCTTCGTGCGTTCGCCTGCGTGTAGTTCTGCCATATTTTGCAGGGGGCGGCCACAGGAATCTTCGACGAGGGGGATGCCACGGGACCGGTGCTGCGGCGTTCTTTTTGCCGGATGTGGAAAACGGCTCGATTTCCCATCACCTCTTGCGCTGTTTTGGTGTATTGTTTTTTAACGGATTTTTCCTCTTTCCTTCCACCCGGAGACAAGCGCCATGAAACACCTGCATTACACCGAACTCGGACTGGTCAACACCACCGCCATGTTTCGACAGGCCATGGCAGAGCGGTTCGCTGTCCCTGCCTACAACTTCAACAACATGGAACAGTTGCAGGCCATTGTTGTCGGATGCGCCCAATCGGCCTCGCCGGTGATACTTCAGGTCTCGGGAAGCGCCCGCAGCTACATCGGCGCGGCCTTCCTGCCGCACATGGCGGCCGCCGCAGTGGATCTGGCCAGGGAAAGCGGCTGTGCCGTGCCCATGGCTCTGCATCTCGATCACGGCGCAAGCTTCGAATTGGCCAAGGAGTGCATCGATTCCGGTTTTTCCTCGGTGATGATCGATGCATCCCATCACAGTTTTGCCGACAATGTCGCCCTGACCCGGCAGGTGGTGGCGTACGCCCATGAACATGGGGTGACGGTGGAGGCGGAACTCGGGGTCTTGGCCGGAATCGAGGACGAGGTCAGCGCCGAGCATTCCTCCTACACCCGGCCGGAGGAGGTCGAGCGGTTTCTGGCCGAGACCGGGGTCGACAGTCTAGCCATTTCCATCGGCACCTCGCACGGCGCGTACAAATTCAAGCTCCAGCCCGGTCAGGAGCCGCCGCCCCTACGCTTCGACATCCTCGAGGAAATCGAGCGCCGGGTGCCCGGATTTCCCATTGTCCTGCACGGAGCCTCCTCGGTCACCCCATCCCATGTGGAGATGATCAACCGGTACGGCGGCAAGATGGACAACACCGCCGGCATTCCGGAAGAGCAACTGCGCCGGGCCGCGGCCTCGGCGGTCTGCAAGGTCAACATCGACAGCGATGGCCGTTTGGCGATGACTGCGGTGATCCGCAAGATTTTCGCCGAAAAACCGGGCGAATTCGATCCGCGCAAATACTTGGGCCCGGCGCGAGATGAACTCATCGCCATGGTGGTGCGCAAGAACACGGACGTCCTGGGCAGCGCCGGTCGGGTGCGGGGATGAAACACCGGCCAGGCCCTGCGGCGATGGGCCAGGCGCGTGTGGCGGCAAAAAAGCGGGAAAAAGGTTGAACTGGGGAACGAGCTGTGGTCCACTGAAGCAAAAGGGTGGAGAATACCCTGGTCCGGTGCAACCGGAAGGATCGGAACTCGATGAAAGACAACGGCAATCTGATCTGGATCGACCTGGAGATGAGCGGGTTGAATCCCCATACCGATAAGATCCTCGAAGTGGCGACGGTGATCACCGATACCCATCTGGATATTCTCGCCGAAGGGCCGATTATCGCCATTCACCAACCCGAAGAGGTCCTCGCCGCCATGGACCCCTGGAATAGCCGGCATCACTTGGAATCGGGCCTGCTCGACCGCGTCCGGCAAAGCAGCTACACCTGTCGTCATGCCGAACTCGATACCCTGGAGTTCGTCAAGCAGTGGGTGGACAAGCGCGTCTCGCCCATGTGCGGCAACTCGGTCTGGCACGACCGGCGTTTTCTCGCCCGGTTCATGCCGGAGCTGGAAAACTATTTTCATTACCGCAACATCGACGTCAGCACCTTGAAGGAATTGGCCCTGCGTTGGGCGCCGAATCTGCCCAAATTCGAGAAGGAGTGCCGCCATCTCGCGCACGAGGACATCCGCGAGTCCATCGCCGAACTCAAGCATTACGGCAACTGCTTTATCAAGAAATAACGGGTGGGAAAACGGACTGGACCCATCCGGGTTCCAGTCTCTCCCGTCCCCCGCTCACCCTCCGATTTTTACCCCCCATATTTCCTCGGCATACTCCTTGATGGTGCGATCGCTGGAAAATTTGCCCATCCGCGCCACATTGAGGATCGAGCGTTTGGTCCAGGTGGCCCGGTCGGCATAGACCTCGCCGACCAGGTGCTGGCACTGGAGATAGGATTCGAGGTCGAGCAACAAGAGGTACGGATCGTTTTCGCTGAGCAGGTCGTTGACCAGCGGCCGGAAGAGATCGGTGTTGCCGTTGCTGAAGGCGCCGCCGCCAATGGCGTCGATAATTTCCCGGACATCCGGATTGTTCTCGTAGATCTGCCAGGGTTTGCGCGACTTGCACTTTTTCTCGTACTCGGCCTCTTCGGCGGTCATTCCGAAGATAAAGATATTCTCCGTCCCGACCTCCTCCCGAATCTCGATGTTCGCCCCGTCGAGCGTGCCGATGGTCAGCGCGCCGTTGAGGGCGAATTTCATGTTGCCGGTACCCGAGGCTTCAGTTCCGGCGGTGGAGATCTGCTCGGAGAGGTCGGCGGCGGGAATGATCCGCTCCGCCAGCGACACGCAGTAGTTGGGAATAAAGGCCACCTTGAGCCGGTCGCCGATCCGGGGATCGCTGTTGACCACCGCGCCGACCGAATTGATCAGCTTGATGATCAGCTTGGCCTTGTGGTACGAGGGGGCGGCCTTGCCGGCAAAGACGATGGTGCGCGGCGTTGCCACCTCGTCCGGATGAGTGAGCAGCCGTTGGTAGAGGTGGATGACGTGGAGTACGTTGAGGAGCTGCCGCTTGTATTCGTGGATTCGCTTCACCTGGATATCGAACAGGGAATTCGGATCAACGTCGACGCAGCAATCGCTCGCGATGATCTTGGCCAGTCGCTGCTTGTTGAACAGCTTCACCGCCTGCCAGCGTTGATGAAAGACGGGATCATCGCAGTACTGTTCCAGGTCGCGCAGCCGGTCGAGATCCACCACCCAGTCGTAGCCGATTTTCTCGCCGATGAGTTCGGCCAGGTTCGGATTGCACTTCAACAGCCAGCGGCGGGGCGTGATGCCGTTGGTTTTGGAGTTGATCCGGTTCGGATACATCTCGTGGAAGTTACGGAAGAGGTAATTCTTTAGGAGTTCGGAGTGAAGAGCGGCGACGCCGTTGACCGAATGGCTGCCGACGATGGCCAGGTTGGCCATCCGTACCCGCCGCACCTGGCCCTCCTCAATTAAGGACATCTCCTGAAGCTTCCGTATGTTCCCGGGATAACGCAACGCCACCTCCTCCATGAAGCGCCGGTTGATCTCGTAGATGATTTCCAGATGCCGCGGCAGTACCCGGCCGAGCATGGCCACCGGCCAGGTCTCCAGGGCCTCGGGCATCAGGGTATGGTTGGTATAGGCAAAGGTCTTGACGCAGATATCCCAGGCCTGCTCCCAGCCCAGGCCCTCGATATCGAGCAAGAGTCGCATCAGTTCCGGGATGGCGATGGCCGGGTGGGTATCGTTGAGTTGCACGGCCACCTGGTTGGGGAAATCGTCGAAGGTGTCGTTGTCCTTGCGGTAGCGGCGGAGGATGTCCTGGAAGGTGGCGGCCACGAAGAAATACTGTTGCTTGAGGCGCAGTTCCTGGCCTTCGCTGATGTCGTCGCTGGGGTAGAGGACTTTCGAGATCGTCTCGGACTTGACCTTGCTCTCCACGGCGCTGATGTAATCGCCCGCATTGAAGGAGCGCAGATCCAATTCCCGGGAAGCCTTGGCCCGCCACAGGCGCATGTTGATGACGTGCTCGTTGTTGAATCCCGGCACCAGCATGTCGCAGGCCATGGCCATGACGATCTCGGTGTTGTTCCAGCGGGCGCGGTAGCGGCCGTGCTTGTCCGTGGTGGAGGTGACGTGGCCGTAGAACTGCACTGGGTACATGAAGGAGGTTCGCTCGTACATCCAGGGAGAACCCAAACGGAGCCAGCTGTCCGGGGTCTCAATCTGGTAGCCGTCGACGATTTTCTGATTGAACAGACCGAAATCGTAGCGGATGCCATAGCCGTAGGCCGGGATCTTCATGGTGGCGATCGAATCCATGAAGCAGGAGGCCAAACGGCCGAGGCCGCCGTTGCCGAGGGCCGCGTCCTCCTCGCACTCGCGCAGCCGCTCCAGGTCGTAGCCCAGTTGTTCCAGGGCCTGGGTGACCTCGTTCATCAGGCCCATGTTGATGATCGCGTTGCCGAGCGAGCGGCCGACGAGAAACTCCAGCGAGAGATAGTAGACCCGTTTCATCTTGCCGGCATAAAAAGTCTTCTGGGTCTTGATCCATTTTTCCATGAGTACGTCGCGCAGGGCGTAGGACAAGGCCCGGTAGACGTCCTGGTCGCCGGCCCGGTCCGGGTCGCGGCCCTGAAAGCTCATCAGGTGGTGCTGGATGCACTTTTTAAAGTCTTCGACTCCAGTTCCCTGGAAAATGGAGGAATAGGCGTGATTGCTGGATGGGGCGACAGTCTGCTGATCCATGAAAACCTCCGAGAACAAGTGGATAAACTTTGGGTTGGGCAGAACGATATTCGTATTGTAGCGGATAAACTCCGGCCCGGCAAACCGCTTTCTCCATGCGGTACCGATTGTCGGGCCGCGGCAGGGGGGCAGCGCGCGATTATGCCTTCCAGTCGAGGACGGCCGTCACCGGATAATGGTCCGAAGGGTAGAGGTGGCCCTTGCGGGAACGATCGATCTGCACGTCCAGGATGCGGAAGTGGCTGGAGACGAGGATCCAGTCGAGGGGCGCCATCTCTCCGGGGTTGCCGAAGGCGTGAAAGGTGGCGGCATCGGTCTCGGTCGGATGCAGGTGGCCGAAGACATCGATCAGGGCGCCGTCGCCGGTCAGGAGCCGGTACGCCTTCGACTGTTTGTTGTCGTTGAAATCGCCGGTGACGATGAGCGGGGTCTGCCGGCAGTGCCGGTCGAGCCACTGCCGCAGACATTGGGCATCGCCGTCGATGGCGGCCGGCTCGTAATCGAAGTGGGTGTTGACATAGGTCAGCTCCGCTCCCGTTGCCCGGCAGGCAAACCTGGCCCAGGTGGCGGTGCGCGGATAGGCGCTGTCCCAGCTTAGGCTGCCCGGAACCTCCGGCGTCTCGCTCAGCCAGAAACAGCCGGAGTCGATCAGGTTGAAGGCTTTGCTGCGAAAGAGCAGGGGCGCCATCTCCAGGGCCGTGTCGCCGGGGCCGCCTCGATGGATACCGATGAAATGGTAGTCCGGCAAGCCTTCGCGGAGGAACGCGGCCTGCTCGTCGTCGCGGCACTCCTGCAAGCCGAGCAAATCGGGGGCAAAGGCACGGACTCGCTCCAAGGCGAAATGCTTGCGTTTGTGCCAGTGATTGTCGCCATCGGCGGCCAGGCCGTAGCGGATGTTGAAGCTCATCACCCTGATCACGATCGGTTCTCCGGTCGCTCAGGCCGCCCGATCCTTGGCCCGCGCCAGCATCGCCCGCACGCCGACCATCTGTTCCGGTCGACCGGGATCCGGGAAAAACCCCTGATCGACGCAGTTGCGGTAGCTCCACTCCGGGGTGGTTTCGGTGCGGTAGGTCCAGAAGAACCAGCCGGCGTATTTCTCGAAGGTCAGCACCTGGGAGGCGGCATAGCCGCGAAACGCCGCCGCCATCTGGTACTCGTCCATGGCGTCCAGGGCATGGTTGAAGGGGCCTTCCGCCCACAACGACACCACCTTGAGATCAAGTCCCAGACTCCATTCACCGCAGTAGACCTGGTAGCCCGACTCGCGGATGATTTCGTCGGCCTCAACCCGCAGGTCCACGGCGCTCTTGCGGATGTGGCCGAAAATATCCATGTCGATGTCGTCCCGGCCGAAGCATTGGTAGCGGTGGATGTCGATGGCGACGTTGCGGAACTCAGGCTCCTGGAGGAAGCCTGCGTACTCGCGGAAGTCGCGAAAACCGTCGTGGAAGACCACCGTCGCCCGCTCGGGCGGGCAATGACGGCGGATGCGATGATAGGCATCCAGGGTGTAGCGCTTGAGCAGATCGGTGGGGATGTCCCAGCGCGGCTCGTTGATCGCCTGGATGCCGTGCAGCGCCGGATGCTCTTTGTATCGCTCGGCCAGCCGTTCCAGCACGTTCAGGGAATGTTCGATATACTCTTCCTTGGTGTGCCACTCGCACACGCCCAGGATGCCGCCGTTGTCGAAGCCGTTCTGGCAGCCTGGCGCGGCATGGAGGTCGAGGAGCACCCGCAGGCCGAATTCCTCGGCCCATTGAAACACACGGTCGACGATATCCAACCCGCCCACCACAAAGGGATGGCGCGCCTCGCCGTAGCTGGGGTGGTAGGGGTAGTCCTTGCCGAACAGCCAGTGGCCGACCGGCAAGCGGACCGCGTTGATGCCGGCGCGTTGCAGCCAGGCGAAGTCGTCGCGGGTGATGAAGGTGTTCCAGTGTTGGTGCAACCGTCGGGTTGCTTCGGCCTCGCCGAGTTCGGCGCAGTAGGAGGTTTCGTCGGTGGCCTGCAAGCCTTCGAACAGGCTAGGGGTGATCCACTTCTCCAGCACGAGCCAGCCGCCGAGATTGACGCCGCGCAGTTTGCTGCCGCCTTGATCGGTCATTGAAGTCGTCATGGGAGGTCTCCTTTAAAATATGAAAATTACAGGGGCAAACGGCGCGTGTAGAACGGGGCGCCGTTGGATACATGGGCAATCGCGATCAGGGTGGCGTCGGGGAGTTGATCGCAGATCAGGTGCAGCATCCGCTCTTCGTCTTCGGGTTCCAAGGAATCGAAGGCCTCCTGGAGGAAGATCCACTGGGGACGGTTGAGCAGCAGCCTGACCATGCCCAGCCGTTGCAGTTCCTGCGGAGTGAGAAGCGTCGCCCAATGCTCCTGCCGGTCGAGGAGTTCGATCAGGTTGTCCAGACCGGCCAAGCGCAGGGCCTGCTCGATTTGCTCCTGGGTGAACACCCGGCGGGAGGAAGGATAACCGATGGCGTGTCGCAGGGTGCCGGTGGGCAGATGCGGCCGGGGCGGCATGAAAAAGCGCCGGCCCTGGCCGGGAAGTTCGATGACGCCGGTGCCCCATGGCCGGATACCGGCGATGGCGCGGAACAGCCGCGCCCCGGTGATGGTGTTGCCGGTGATCAGCACACGCTCGCCCTGACCGATCTCCATGTTGATGGGCTCGGTCAGCACGGTGCCGTCGTATTTGCCAAGCCTGAGGTCGCGGAAGGCCAGGACCGGCCGATCGGAGCACAGCACCTGAATCCGGTGTTCCGGTTTGGCCAGTTCTTCGTCGACATTCTCCAGCGCCCTGAGAAGGCTCAAAATGCGCTCGACCGAGGCGCGCCATTCGGCGATGCCGCCCAGGTTGTTCGCCGGCCAGGAGAGGGCGGAGGTCATGTGCTGGAAGGCTTGCGCGGACTGGACCAGGGTGCCCAGGCTGATGGAGCCCAAGATGTAGCGCGGCGCGGAGATCAGGATCGGGAAGGCCATGGAAAGGGTGGAATAACCGGTGCCGAACATGACGATATTGCGCCATGCCATGCTTTGGCCGTCCCAAACTTGCCGGAGCTTTTGGAACAGCTCGCGAAATTGCTGCCGCTCGCAGCTCTCGGCATGGATCAAGGCGATGGCCTGGCTATTCTCCTGTGCCTCCAGCAGGCTGGCGCGGAAATTCGCCTCCGCCGATTGCCGGGCATTGGTGGCATCGGTCAAGGGCAGGCCCACGAGCCAGCCGAACCAGGAGGCCAGGGCCGAGTAGACGATCGCGATCCAGACGAGATGCCCATGGATGGGAAGTTGGGCAAATCCGAGATCGAGCGTCACCACCCCCGAGCGCGACCAGAGAACCTGGGTGAAACCGACCAACAGCAAAATCGAGTAAAACAGCGAATGGCCCAAAACCACCGCCGACTCGGTGGCAACTCGGCAATCCTCGGCGATGCGGCCGTCCGGGTTGTCGTGCTCGTCCGGCATGTGGGCGATGAGGTAATGACGGCCGGCGTTCATCCAGCGGGAGAAGACATACTCGGTCATCCAGTCGCGCCAGGCGATTTGCAATTTGCGTTTGACGACCAGGTGCGTGCCGGTCAGCGCCATGTCGGCGACAAAGAGGAGCGCCAGCAGGCCGACCTGAATGAGGAGGCCACGCATCGAGTGCTGCTCCAAGGCGTTGAACAGAGCCGCGTTCCACTGGGTCAGCAACACGGCCAGGGCCATTTGCAGTATCGTCAGCATCGCCAGGAACACAATGGTGCCGCGGATCTTCAGTTTGCGGTTCGAGCGCCAGAACTGCCTGGTTAGCCCAAGAAATTCGATAAAAAAATTGCGGGGTTCGCGCATAGGGGTTCAGGGGGCATGGGAGGGGGTGATGCCACCGGCAGCGATGGAGCCCGCGCCGGGACGGCAGGGTTGACGGGGTGCATCGGCAAGGTTGGGCACAAGCGGCAACCTGGGAATGGAGACAGTCATGGGCTTCACGGTTTTGGGGAAAGGGTGGGCAAGACGTCCAGATAACGGCGCACCGTTTCGCCGCTGAAGCCGTTTTCACGGATGATCTCCCGGTACAACGAGGCACTCGGCTTCGGCGTACGCTGGAAGGTCTGGAAATCCACTGCCACCAGGCCGAAGCGGGGAATGAAGGAGATCCATTCGTAATTATCCATGAGCGACCAATAGAAATAGCCGCGTACATCCACGCCGCGATCTATAGCCTCGCGCAGGGCCGAGAGATGCAGCGCCAGATAGACGATGCGAAAGCGGTCGTCGTCGCAGCAGCAGCCGTTTTCGGTGATGGTGACCGGCAGGTCGCCCAGGCGCTCCAGGTTGGCGATCAGCCCTTCGGGATACATCTCGTCCAGGTAAAACCGCATCGGGATCATTTGCAGTTTTTTGTGGTGCAACCGGGGGCCGTCCAGGTCGGCGCGGCGGGCATCGATCATGTGGCGGGTGTAGTAGTTGACCGACCAGAAATCGAGCGCCCCCTTCACATCCGGATCGAACTCGGCATCGACGCCCGGGTAGACCAACTCGCCGGTGCGCAGCGCGTGGAAGAAGAATTCGTTGGTGATGAAGTCGGCGAGTTCGGTCATCCGCCGGTCCAGAGTATCGTGGAAACGGCGCGGAAACCAGTGGACAAAGGCGTGGGCGCTGCTCACCGGGGCGGTGGAGTGCAGCTTGATGAGATGGTACCCTAGTCCATGTACCCGCAGCATGTTGAATTTGAGGGAGGCGATCTCCGGCCCCATGGTCAGTCCGCCCCATTGATTGAACTCGTTGATGACGTTCCAGCCGCTGACATAGGCGCTGATCTTGGGGAGGAGAAAGGCGAGATACCGCTCGAAGAACCGGCGGTTGTCGGCCTTGGAAAACCCGCCCAGTCGGTCGAACCACAGGGGATGGGTGAAATGATGCAGGGTGACGAAGGCGCGAATGCCCTTGGCGGTCAACCGCACCAGGAGGTCGACATAGTGCGCGACCGCCTCAAGGTTCCACTGCCCCTCCTCGGGCTCGATCCGGCTCCACTCGATGGAGAAGCGATAGGCCTGGTGGCCGAGGGCGGCGATCAACTCCACGTCTTCCCGGTAGAGCCGGTAATGATCGCAGGCCTTGCCCGACGGGGCGCGGATCAGGTGCTTCGGATCGTCCTTGAAAAAGTCCGTCTGCTGCTCGTTGCGCCATGCCTGGGCGTGGACGTTGTCGCCTTCGATCTGATGGCCGGCGGTGGCGCTGCCCCACAAAAAACCGTCCGGGAAACGGATGGGTGGCAGGCTGAAGACGTCATACATGGTTGCTCGCTCCACATGGTCTCGACAAACCGAATCGAAGGGGTGCCGAAGGCACACGGCACAAGGGATCGCGCCTGCCGGTTTCCCGGCAAACCGACCCATGCGCCCACCGGCAAAAGCGCATGGTCAGTTCCTATATAAAACCGGAAGGCCAGTCAATACCTTCTTGCATGCAAGATAAAATAGCCATGAGGAGTGGCAACGATAAATTGAATCTTTCTGATGTGGAGCGGTAAGTTAGATCGATTGGATGGTGGGATTTATTCCGGAAAGTTCTACCTTGAACTGGCTCAACCTCAAGGAGTCCAAAACTTGCTAGGCTGCAGCAGCTGCACCCGCTTTAGCCGGGTAGATTTGTAACTTTCGTCAAATTTGGCTCCGGCTGGCCTGTATTTCTCTCACCAAAGGAAAGATCTGGCACAAGTCGCTGTTTTAACCAGAAAGGACCG
>Ga0074195_1003175_pt1 | contig 16127 bp, 14 predicted proteins | sample EPASupsiteHSE623_FD_64525 | JGI IMG/M metagenome (GOLD analysis project Ga0074195, IMG submission 64525) | Bioremediated contaminated groundwater from EPA Superfund site, New Mexico - Sample HSE6-23 | ecosystem: Environmental > Aquatic > Deep subsurface > Groundwater > Contaminated ...
CTCGCCTGCTGGCTCGTCAACGGTCCGCCTTTCAAATCCTGCCGCGGGCCAAGCAGTTGGCCCGCTTACCGCGCCTGTTAAAATCCGTATGCGCGGTACAGGATTTGAACCTGTGACATCCTCTGTGTAAGAGAGGCGCTCTACCGCTGAGCTAACCGCGCGATTATGCCTAATTATACTAGATAATTCGAGGTTTCAGGGAATCACTGAAATGGCTTGGTGTTGATGTCCACCCTTAAAACTGGAGCGTTTTCAAGTTAGCTCCCTAGGTTGTAAAATACCCTAGGAGGACTAAATGGCAGCAAGAAAACGCTACACAGAAGAACAGATAATCTCCGTATTAAAAGAGGCGCAATCCGGGATCGGCACCCAGGAACTATGCCGCAAACACGGCATAAGTGACGCCATGTTTTACAACTGGCGCGCCAAATATGGCGGCCTAGAAATCAGCGAGGTCCGCAGGCTTCGGGTTCTGGAAGAAGAAAACCGGAAGCTGAAGCGGCTGGTGGCTGACCAAGCTCTGGGTATATTGGCGCTAAAGGAACTCAACTCAAAAAACTGGTAGGGCCCAAGGCTAAACGCAAAGCAGTTAGTCACATTGTCTGTCGCCTTGGGCTATCCAGAAGACGAGCTTGTCGCATAGTTGAATTGCGACAGTCGAGCTATTATTACCGAGGCCATCGCTAAGATGATCCTGCGCTGCGTAGGCGTGTTCCGGAATTAGCGGAACAACGCAAACGCTTCGGACAATATAGGATATATGTGATGCTGCGTCGGGAAGGATGGCTAGTGAACCATAAGCGCGTTGCGCGCATTTATCGGGAAGAACATCTTCAGGTCAGGAAAATGCGACGCAAAAAGATGACTGCGGGGGCTCGCGTGCCATTGCCGGTGCCCGCCACGGCCAATGAAAGATGTCTATGGACTTCGTGATGGATACGACTTCCTTGGGGCGAAGGGTCCGGATCTTGGCTGTCGTTGACGATTACACTCGGGAATGTTTGGCGGTTGAAGTCGATACAGCGATAAGTGGATTACGGGTTGCGCGGGTCTTGGACCGGCTACTGGAACTCAGGGGGCGGCCTAAAGGGATAACTGTAGATAACGGCCCGGAATTCGCCGGAATGGCGCTGGATACCTGGGCATATAACAACAAAGTTCGGCTTAACTTCATTCGACCCGGCAAGCCGGTTGAAAATGCGTATATCGAAAGCTTCAATGGCCGATTGCGTGATGAATGCCTCAACAGCCATGAATTTGGCTCGCTACAGGAGGCTCGGGGCATAATTGAGATCTGGCGGGAGGGATTATAACGAGAAACGGCCCCACGGGTCGCTGAACGATATGACCCCGACGGAGTTTGCAAGACAAGCAATGGAAAAGCTACAAAGTAATGAATCCGGGGGAACTAACTCACAAGTGCTCCAGTGAACGGGGGGATGTCAGCCGGACGCTTAATAAATACGGATACCCACCCGACAAACAGCAAAAGGCGATAGATACCGTAATGAAGCAAGCGGAAGTTTTGGCGGATTACTGGGTGAAACAAGCATAATTACCACTGTCACCGTGATTGCTGGTGTGTCGTGCAATGTAGCGAGGTCGCATGGCATTTGGGTCCGGTGGGGTGCGACGTATCTTGCTACTGTTCATAGTGAAATATATGTCCAAACAATCAAAAAGTAATAAAAAATTAGGCGAGGTAGTAGACTATGATTTACTGGAGAATGGATTAAATTTCATTTTTTCAGGCTTAAGTTCTCTTGGCCGGTCCAAGCGGGACAGAGCTGACTATAAATTTGGAATATTGCATTTGACAGCAGGAATTGAGCTTGTCATGAAAGAACGACTTCGGCGGGAGCACTGGTCTCTTTTATTCGAGAATATAAATTGCGCAAACAAGGTGGCTTTGGCTGCGGGGAACATGAAAAGTGTTGAGTTTGATTCCTTGGTGGCACGGCTTAATGGTATTGCGGAGATAAAAATTAAGTCGCATGAGAAAAAAGCTATTCAAGAATTAAGAAAGCAGCGGAATAAAATCCAGCACCTGCATATTTCCGAGAGTCGTGAAGCGATTGAAAGTATAGCCGCGCAGGGGGTAGGATTTGTCTTGGATTTTATAGAAAAAGAGCTGCCTGTAATCACGCTAAACGAAAAGGAAATTAATGTCCTAGAAAGTATTAAAGAACTACTTAAAGATTTTCGTGCATTTCTGGAAAAACGACTCGATTATGTAATGCCCGAGCTTAAAAAACATACAGATTCTGACGGAGTAGTAGTTGAATGTATCAGATGTCTGCAAAAAACCCTAATATTAGGAGATGGCAGTCCTAGATGTTTATTTTGTAACTCGACCTTTGACCCGAGCTCCTGTGCTGAAGGGTGGGCGAATATTTTTTTAGGGCGCTCAAGCTATGAATATGGCAGATTTCGTGGAGCCGCACCTACACGGAAATGCCCCAATTGCCAAGAGGACACATTGGTTGAAATACGTGATTCGGAGAAATGGTCTTGCTTTAATTGTGGAGAAAGTTTCATGCACAAAGATTTAGGCGACTGTTCGCTATGTGGTGAACTTTTTATCAGCGAGGGTGAAGAAACGGTTTGTGATAATTGCTTCCTTTCTAGAGTTAATGATCCAAACAGTTAAGTGAACCAATGCATGAACAAATCTTAACGCCTATTTATGACGCAATAATAGAACATTTCGGAAAAGCTCTATCCACATATGACACTGTTCGTTAGTTGGGTAAATGATGGAGAACTTGAAAATTACGAAGTTGGATGCGGTTAGGCGACAGCTCGAAACGGCGATCCGCTTGTATTTCGATTCTGCTGACCCAGTGTCGATTCATACCCTTGCCGCAGCGGCATACAATGCTTTTCGTGATTTTAATAAAAAAAGTGGTGGCAAGCCATTGATGACAAAGGAAGTGACCATAGACTGTCTTAAGGATGCTTCGAAAAAGGAGTTGCGGGACAAAATTAATGCGGCAGAAAACTTTTTTAAGCATGCCGATAAAGATCATGGTGAAATACTAGAGTTTTCCCCAAGGCAAAGCGAGTTTCTCATTTTTGATGTATGTGTATGGTGGTGTAGTTATTCAGGGGAAGATCCTGTGTTATTCAGGTTATTTAAGGCATGGTTTATGCGCCAAAATCCGTATATCTTTGAGGGATCGGGCATAGAGACAGTTAACGACTTGTTGGATACTAAGACTATGGGAAGAAAGGAGTTTTACGATTCGGCTATGCCGCTGTTAGTGAGCCCGCCAGGAGAAAGATGGGTTTTGATTAGGCAACCGATGCTCTAGCTTGCAGGGGAAGGTCATAATGATTCTGCCAGAAAATGTACAAAACACTTTTAAGAAGGTAGGTGGTGTATTAATTGCCATAGGGATTCTTGATATAGGTTTGATGGTCTATTGCATCCTCCACAATCAGTCTTATGGTTCCAGTTTGAATATATTTGCGGTAATTGCGGGGGTTTTGCTCTATCGTGGTGGACTTCGAACGGCGCGTATTTTGCGAGTTTTCAGCGCTTTTTTCGGAGCAGGACTTTGCGCGCTGCTTTTCTGGGCAATAATTAGGCTCCCGAAAGATCTGTTGTTGCTATATATAAAGCTTCAGCCCAGGTTATTATTATATGCCCTGCTTGCTTCTTGCCTGCTCATACTCCCTATGTGGGTATATCGTCGATTGTCGGTGCAGGAGGTGTTGGATACTATTGACGAAGGATTGAAGAAACCTACGCCCTGGCACCTGAACCCTAAAACAGGGGTTATCTCTGGACTCGGGGTTTTTATTGTCCTGACTATTATGACGAGTACCACGGCGCAAAAATGTTCAGATGCTAAGGCGCTGGATATAGCTGTGAAACAGGTCGGAGCGGGATATAAGTTTTATGTCTCTGGATATGCGATAAATTGGCACCAGGATTCATCCGGCGCCCATTCGTGCTACAGGTATAACATTGTTGCATATAATGAGAACGAGATAAAAAATGTGTCAGTAACATGGGGTGGGGAGTAACGGCCCTGTTAATATGGACGGAATGAGATGCTTCTTCATAATAGTTTTAGCTGTATGTTTTTTTGTTTTTGCAGTAGTGCAGGCCAATAAAGCCGTAAGAAAAACGCTAAGCTCTAACGCGCCTGCCCATACAAAGTTGCTTTTGATAATGGTCGCGCTGGCCACTTGTTTTATTCCGTATTTTTGGGGCTTAGCAGCAGACTTAATCGATGACCATTTAAAGAAAAAAGGATATCGGTAACGCATTCACCTGATTGGTGTCCACCTGGGTGTCCATCGGATGTTAAAATCCGGTAATTTCAGATAAACAACTCGGACAGGCCAAACTTTATTTCTCGACGAGGATTAAGGTCTGGTAGTATTGGTTAAACAACTCGGGGAGCCTGTGTAAGAGAGGCGCTCTACCGCTGAGCTAACCGCGCGATTATTGTCAATTATACTAGATAATCCGAGGGCTTAGGCCGCACGGCGGCCGTTTCGAGATGGAATTGAATGAAGCGCCGGAGGGGGGAGGCTCGCGTGAGTCTCCCCTCCTCCGCGCGTCGGACGCGGCTATTTGGCTCTGGCGTAGACGACCGAACCGCGGGTTTCGTAGGCCGTGGTGTACGCGATCAGGGCCCCTTCTTTGTTCAGTTCGGCAACGGTGGAGTTCACCCAGGCTTTCACCGCCGCGGCGTTGGCCAGTTGGCCGGAATACTGGGTTTCAAAGTCCGGCCTGGAGACATCCCGGAGATAGGACACGCTGAAACCCTCTTCATCTTCCACCGGCGGCTTGGACCAGAGTATCTTCGCTCCCATCTTATCCAGGACCTTCTTCGTCCCTTCGAAAGCGGACATTGCGGCCGGTCCTTCATGCTTTCCGGTGTCCACGGTTGGGCCTTTGTAGAAGATCCTGAAGCCGTAATAGGTGCCGTTGTCGTTGCTGCTGACATAGTCGAAAACGCCCTCGTCGGGAACGCTTAATACGGTTATTCCCGGGTACGCCCTCATTCCCGGCAGCAGTTTGACCAGCACGGAATGCGCGTCGGGGTACCAGGCATAACCTCTTTTTTCCAGCACCTTCTCGCCCTCGCCGGGCAGATACTTATCCGCTTTTTCCGGAGCCGCCGGCCGGGCGATCTCGATCGCGGCGGCCTCGGGGGCCGCACCGGCTTTCAACTCCTCCAGCGGCCCCGCGAACGCCGGCAGCGCCGCGAAAGGCAGCAATACGACGGACAAACATATGGCGGTTTTTCTCATTCTGGTTTCTCCTTAAGTTCCCCTATGCCGGCCCGGTGCCACGACGGAATTCCCGGCGGCCCGGGGCTTGACGACAGGTAGAGTCTAGATGAACGGCTATTCGCGCATAAGAGCCTAAGGGCCTATAAGGCAATAGGTCTTTCGGGTAAGAGCCGCCGCGATTTTGGTAGAATAAAAAGGTTCGTTCTTAGGGGGAGACTATGCCTAATCCGCTTTACAGGTCGTTTATTCCCGTCTTGCTGTCCGCCGGGCTTGCCGCGTGCGGGAAGGGACCGGCGGCGACGGAACCGCCCGCCAGGGCGGCCGCAACGGCGGGCGACGCCGCCACGCAGGTGGGAGCGTCAACCTCCAGCCGGGCCGGAACCCTGCTGAACGCCCCGGGTGAGTATATGCGCGGCATGGCCGGACATATCGATAAAGCGGAAAAAGCCGCGGAACTGCTCGGCAAAAGCGCGGAAGAGGGAACCGGCCTGGAATAGCGCGCCGCGCGGGTCAGTCTATTACCGCTTTTTCCGCGTCGTTCCCGTTGCCGTGCTGGGAGGCGACTTCGCGGAAGGTTATCGCCGAGATCTCTTTTATGAGGTTTGCCAGCTTTGAGTAATCGTCTCCGGCGCCTTTGGTCATGATCGCCAGCAGATACGGATTGCCGGGGTAATAAACTATAGCGACATCGTGAAGCTGTTTCTGTTTGCCCGCCTCGACCGACCTGGTGCCGAATTTATGGGCCACCAGGTATTCGGGCGGCACGCCGGCGCGTATGCCGTGTCTGAAGGTGCTTTTGGACAGATGCTCCAGCGCCCTCTCCGAGAACGCCTCATTCAGATACGAAGCGTTATAAAGCACCCTGAGCAGGCTCGCGGAGATCTTCAGCGAAACGAAACTGCCCCGGACATCGGTCTTGGTGATGTCTATCCCGAAATTATCGAAAGTCTCGACGAAATTCCATGTAGGCAGGTCGTTCGTAAGCGCGGTCGCCGCGGAATTGTCGGATTCGGCTATCATGAACCCTATCAACTGGTCCACGGTGTAGTACTTCCCGGGTACCGCGGAATATTCGGTCAGGTTCCCGGCGGGGTCCGGCGGGGCGTCGGGAAGGTAGCGGAGTTTTTTCCGCAATAAGGCCGGGTCCCGTTCCGCCAGCCTGTAGTAGGTCATCATTATAGGTATCTTTAGTATGCTGGCCGGGGCGAACGCTTCCTTTTCCGAGATCCCGAACCACATCCCCTCGGAAAGACTGCGGAAGTAAACGGCGACGGAATCCACTTCGCCGTTCTTTACCGCCTGGTCTATTTTTTCCGAGATAGCGGCCTTGAAGGGACGGAGCTCTTTGAACTTTGCATATTTGAGCAGTGGATTGGTGAGATGGCCGGCCCGGTTTTCCGGCCGCGCGTTTTCCGCGCAGAAGACATGAGCCGGAATAAAAGCCGCCGCCAGCAGGGCGCCCAGGAGAACAGCCGCGTTCCTTGAGATCTTATTTTTCATGATGTCAGCCGCGGCCGCCGGGGCCCTCCGTTCCGTGTATGATATTAAATTCCCCGCCGCCGCGCAACGCGTTTTTTGTTATCATAAACCCCGGATGCGGAACGGCATAAGCGATCAGAGGTGCGGCAATTTATGAAAGACCATATTGAGGCGGGTTGTTGCGGAGAAGGGGCGCTCGGGGCCGGCCGGCGCCAGCTTACGGCGCGCGCGGTGATAGCGGGAATGCTGCTGGGCGGCTTCATGTCGCTCTCCAATCTGTATGTGGTGCTGAAGACCGGCTGGAGCATAGGAGTGTCCATAACCTCCGGCATACTGGCCTTCGCGATCTTCGCCGCGCTGTTCAGGCTGAGGCTGGTCCGCACGCATTTCGGCATGCTGGAGAACAACGCGATGCAGTCGGTGGCCAGCGCCGCCGGCTATATGACCGGCGGGGGCACGGTGGCCGCGATACCGGCGCTGATGATGATAACGGGCCTGCCGATGGGCGGCTGGCAGATGTTCTTCTGGATCTCCTCCATAGCCATGCTGGGAGTTGTGATGGCCATACCCATGAAGCAGCAGATGATAAATGTGGAACAATTGCGCTTTCCGACCGGGGTGGCCGCCGCGGAAACGCTGAAAGCCCTGCACGGCGACGGAGCCTGCGGCTCGGACAAGGCCAGGCTGCTGGGCTGGGCCGGCGTAAGCGGAGCGGTGGTCGCGTTCCTGCGCGACGCCAGGGCGTCCTGGATGCCCTGGAATCTGGCGGACAAGATACAGATCCCTTTTGTCGCGCTTAAAGGAAGGCCGCTGCTCGATTACACCCTGTCCTTCGAGGGCAGCCTGATCATGCTCGGCGCCGGCGCCATAATGGGTTTCCGCACGGCCTGGAGCCTGCTGCTGGGCGCGGTGATAAACTACGGGATACTGGCCCCTATGCTGTATGAAAGGGGGATAATAAATCCGAAGCTCGGTTATAAGCATATAGTGGCGTGGAGCGTCTGGTTCGGCTCCGCCATGATACTCACCGGCGGCCTGCTCGCTTTCGCCTTCCAGTGGAAGACCGTGGTCCGCGCCGTTAAGAGCGTGGGCGCGGCTTTCAAGGGGGCGCAGCTCAGCGAGGAAGAGCGCCGCGAGGTGCCCATGCTGTGGTTTTTTATAGGTCTTGCGCTGCTGTCGCCGGTGGTCATCTTCCTGGAGTGGTTCCTGTTCGGGATAAAGCTCTGGATGGGCGCGATCTCGGTGATACTGGGTTTCTTCATCGCCATAGTGGCCTGCCGGGCCACCGGCGAGACCGATACCACGCCGACCGGGGCGCTGGGGAAGATCACGCAGATAACTTTCGGCGTGCTGGACCCCTCCAATATGACCACCAATCTGATGACGGCCAATGTCACGGGAGGGGTGGGGCTGCATGCGGCCGATCTGCTTACGGACCTGAAAAGCGGTTATCTGCTTAAGGCGGATCCCAGACAGCAGTTCTGGGCGCAGTTCTTCGGAGTGATGGCGGGTTCGCTGTTCGTGGTCCCGGCCTACCGGCTGCTTATCCCGACCGCGGACCTGCTGGGCACCGATAAATGGCCCGCGCCCGGGGCCCAGACCTGGAAGAGCGTGGCGGAACTGCTGGCGAACGGTTTCAGCACTCTGCATCCGAGCGCCCAGGTCGCGCTGGCCGCAGGAGGAGTGCTCGGCATCGTCCTGGTGCTGATGGAGAAGTTCCTTCCGGAATATAAAAAATTCATCCCTTCCGCCATGGGGTTCGGGCTTGCCTTCACCATGCCCGGCTTCAACGCCGTTTCGATGTTCTGCGGCGCCTTCATAGCGTTGTTGATAGAAAAGAGAAGCTCCGATGCCGCCGACCGCCTGGTGGTGCCGGTGAGCTCCGGTTTTATCGCCGGAGAAAGCCTTATGGGCGTGCTTATAGCGGTTCTTATAGTGGCCGGAGTGCTGGGCGGCTGATCTCAGTACCCCGAAAGCAGGGTAAGCAGCGCCAGCAGCAGGAACTGAGAGTCTATAAGGGTTTCGGAGGTGACGCGCTTGGGGATCTTGCGGAAACGGAAGAACAGCATAAGCGCGGGATAGTAGAACAGTCCGCTGAACAGGGCCGAGGCCAGCTTCGGTCTCCAGCCCATGTTCATCAGCAGTACCAGCACGGTCTCCAGGAAGACGAACATAGCCGCCAGCGTGAGATAGGTGAGCCCCGGCCCGGCGGCCTTGTAATAATTCTCCTTACCCACTATCATGTCGCTGTGGGCGTGGCTTATCCCGAACATCACGGAACGGATGAAGACCAGCAGCACCGCGAAGGTTACGGCCAGATGCGTGGCTTTGTACAGGATGGTGCCGTGCCACAGGCCGGGCGCGTAGGCGCAGACGAAGGCCCAGCCCAGCGCCGTGACTATGTCCTTGGAGGCGGGGAAGCTGGCGAAGTCTTTGAAGCCCGGCGGCAGTTTATACGGATACATCAGTCCGGCGGCCCAGAAAAAGGCCGCCGGCAGCAGCACCTGCAGGCCCAGAGTGCCGGAGATGAGCACGGCGAGCGCGCCCGAGAGCAAAGCCGCGAGCTTGGTCCGGGATTTGAAACGGATGAAAAGAAGGCGCTTGGCCCTGTCCGGGGCGGAGGCGCCTTTTTCACCGGCGCGGTTCGACATGTGCAGGCTCAGCACGAAAAGCCCGGACATCAGCAGGAATTTTTTCGAGACCGGCGCGCCCTCCAGCTTCATGCAGACATAGGTGAGGGCGGCCGCCGAAACCGCCGTATAGGCGCCGCTGGCGATCAGCAGGTCCCAGGCGAAGGCGAGCCGCTGCTTCAGGGAGCCGCTGCCGGCGCCGGTAAGCTCCCTCACGCGCGACAGCACCTTCTCTATCATCCAGGTGGGGGTGGAGGCGCCCGCGGTGATGAAAATGGAGAGTTTCCCCTTCAGCATGCCGGGGGCGAGCTCGTCCTCGTTCTCTATGTGGGCGGCCGCGCCGGCGAGCCTTTGGCAGATCTGGAAAAGCCGCGCCGTGTTGGCCGAGTTTTTCCCGCCGACCACTATGACGAGGTCGGATTTTTTCGCCAGTTCCGTGGTCTCCCGCTGGCGGTCCTTGGTCGGTTTGCAGATGGTGTTTGAAACGATCAGTTCGCCGGTTTTTTCCCGCACGGCTTCCACGGCGGCCAGAAAAATCCCCTCTTCCTGCGTGGTCTGCGCCACTATATTGGCTTTTCCCAGGCGCGGCAAAGCCGCCGCTTCCGCCGGTCCGCTTATGACGCGGCCGCGTCCGCGCGTGTAGCCCATCAGACCGACCACCTCGGCGTGGTCCTTGTCGCCAACTATTATCGTGTCGCAGCCCTTTTCGGCCTGTTCGGCGATGGCGGCGTGGACGCGTTTTACCAGCGGGCAGGTGGCGTCCACCACTTCCAGCGGCAGCCGCCTTATGGTCTCTTCCAGGGCCGGAGGTATGCCGTGGGCGCGGATAACCAGAATGGCGTCCTTTTCCTTTATATCGGAAACATCGTTGACCGAGCGGATATTCTTTTCGTTGAGGGTTTCTATGACCTGGCGGTTATGTATCAGCGGTCCGAGAGTGTAAATGGGTTTCTTGGTGTGTTTGGCCAGTTCCAGAGCCTTGTCTATGGCGCTTTTGACCCCCGGACAGAAGCCGGCGGTGGAGGCCACGGTTATCACCGGTCTGGCGGACATGCCTTATTCTAACATTTTCCCCGCGCGGAGGATCCGCCTGTCACGCCTTCGCTGATGTACTCAGGTAGATCGTTTACACTTTTAAGCCTGCAGTCCCCCGTCTTAAGCGGTAAACTGTCCAGCACGACTGGCGGGAAGTCCGCCAGCCTGGGGCTGGCCGGTATCGGGCTCCATTCTTTGAATGCCTCCCATGGCGTTCGGTCTTCAAGATTCATATTGGGCCGCTCAAAATTGTAGTAAAGCATATACGAATACGCTTTTCCCAGAAAATCCCATATCTTCCTGAAGCGTTCCACCTCGTAAAGTTCCGGCTCTATCCTGCCGTGAAAATGCTCCACGGAACCGTTAAGCTTGGGCGTCGCCGGCGGGATAGTGATGTGTTTCAACTTCCAGCTCTCAACGGTCTTTGAAAACTCGCTGCTTTCCAAAGCGCCGATATTCCCAATGAATTCCTGGCCATTATCCGTCTGTATGCCCGGCCGGGCCTCCGGGCACCAGTTGCGTATATGCGCCAGCAGCAGGGCAATATGCCTGACGGCGGTGTATTGGCTGAGGGCATGCGCATAAGTCATAAATGTAAGGCCTGTTTTGGGGCAACGGCTCGTGAATTGATAGGCAGGAAACAGGCCTGCGTCCACATATTTGAACAGATTTGGCTGGTCTACCAGATGTTTGGCATCAGTCTGTAATAGCTCCAGTGGTTTTAGCGCCGCCCTGTAAGACGCTATCTGACGCTTGTTCTGCCATTTCTTACGCCGCCGTTTTATAAGCCCGTTTTGCTTAAGTATCCGGTAGATAGCGCCGGTAGAAGCGACGAGCCCATATCGCTTTTTCAGGAAGTAGCGAATCTTAATAGGCCCTATTCTGGTTTTCAGCCGTTTTTTTGGCGTACGCAGGTTTATCACTTTCTCTTCTATGGCCGGATTAGTTTTGTGCGGGATGTGTTTCGGTGCGTTCGACATGGCGACAAGACCGCTCGCCCCTTGTTTTTCATAGCGGTGAACCCATTTAATCACCGTGGGCCTGGAAACGGCGAAGGTCCTGGCGGTCAAAGAGGTGTTGCGACCGTTACCCAGATAGAACATGATCAGTTTGAGCCTGTATGCGTCCGGCTTTTTTGCGTCCATAATTCTTTGGTAATATTGTTCCATAGGCGCAGGGTATCCCAGGATAAGAATTGGCGTTCTGTCAGGGATAGCCTGCGTCTCAATTTTTTCAAATCTTTAGCGCTAATCCAATATATGCTTTTGGCTACAGGGAGGTGTAAACGAACTACCTGAATAGTCCTACACGCCTGGACCATAGGGCCCTGAAAATATAAGGACCTATGGCCCTCGTGGGGAGCATAATAATAGGAATATAATAATTCTGACCGTAACTATAGCGGGAACTTCACGGAGGATATGCTACATGAACAGGCTTAGGATTCCCACCGCGATTCTGATGATCTCCATCTTCTCAGCCGGCCCGTACGCGGCCGGCGCCGATACCGACAAAAGCATATACGGAGCGGACAACAGGCTGGACCTTTACGCCGCGGACCCGGAGGAGCGCCTCCTCGCCGATTCCGTGGTTTCCCTCTGGCATAACGAAGAGGTAAAACCTGAAAAAGACGGCAGCGTGTACCTGCAGACGCGCCTCTACGGCGACCGGCAACTCAACGATGCCGGCATGAAGCTCTGCGCCGGCGAGAGATTCGCCGAACAACCCACCGGCGCTTTCTGTTCGGGTTCGCTGGTGGGCCCCGACCTGGTCATGACGGCGGGACACTGCATAGAGACACCGGAGGAATGCGCCGGGACGAAAGTGATCTTCGGTTTCGCCATCGACAAGGCGGGGGGAAGCGCGCCATCGACCCTTCCGGCAACCCAGGTCTATTCCTGCAAGAGCATCGTCACCCGCCTCCTCACCGGCGAGCCGGGCTCCCCCGTACCTCCGGGACAGAAATATGGACCCGACTATGCCCTCATCAGGCTGGACAGGCCGGTGACGGACCATAAACCCCTGCGCGTCAACAAGGGACAGCAGCTTAAGAACGGCGACCCCATGCTGGTCATAGGGCATCCTGTCGGCCTGCCCCTCAAGGTCGCCGGCGGCTCCACTATCAGGGACGCGTCGCTGACGGGATACTTCGTCACCGACCTCGACACCTTCGGCGGAAATTCCGGCTCGCCGGTTTTCAACGCCGTCACCAGGCTGGTGGAAGGCATCTTGGTGCGCGGGGCCGAGGATTTCTCCCTGCCTCCGTACGACTTCCTTTCATACTTCAGCTCCCAGCCCAAACGCTGCCTGAAACAGGCGGTGTTCGCGCAGGACGGCGACAGGGGCGAAGATGTGACCCGCGTCTCCCTGCTGGAGAACTTCATCTGGAACGATCCGGGAGCCGCCCAGCCTCCGAAGCTGGCAGGGTTCAGGAATGTAAACCCGGGCCTGAACACGGCGGCTGAGACGAAGCAAGCCGCCCTGAGCCTTTCATTTTAGGAGCCTCGCCATGAACAAACTATTCATACCGCTGCTTCTCCTCGCGGCGCTGGCCCCGGCGGTCGACGCCCGACCCAAAGGCGGGAAAAGCGTTTACGGCAGGGGCAACAGGCTCGATCTTTACGCCGCTCCCGCGGAGATGCGGAAGCTGGCGGATTCCGTGGTCTCCCTGTGGAAAACAAAAAATCTTCGTTACGACGACAACGCCGGAACGGTGGAGCTTTCCACAAAATCCCTGGCCAAAGCTTATAAGCTCTGCCCGGGGGTGCAGTTCGCCGAACAGCCCGTCGGCGCCTTCTGCTCCGGGGCGCTCGTGGGCGCGGACCTGGTCATGACCGCCGGCCACTGCGTAAAGAGCGAAGCGGCCTGCGCCGAAATAAAAGCGGCCTTCGGTTTCGCGGTGCGGGAAGAAGGCGGCGGAGCGCCCGTCTCGTTGCCGCAAAGCGAGGTTTATTCCTGCAAAAAGATCATCACCCGCTTGCTCACCGGGGAGCCCGATTCTCCCGCTCCGCTCGGGCAGCGATTCGGCCCCGATTACGCCCTGATACAGCTGGACAGGCCTGTAGCGGGCCATAAGCCCCTGCCCATAGACCGGGGCCAGCAGCTGCGCAACGGCGACCCGGTATTCGTGATCGGCCATCCGTCCATGCTGCCGGTCAAGATCTCCGGCGAGGCCTCCATCCGCGACGCCTCCCCGCAGGGCTATTTCGTCGCCGACCTAGACACTTTCGGCGGCAATTCCGGCTCTCCCGTGTTCGACGCCAACACCAATCTTATAGAGGGGATTCTGGTACGGGGCGACGAGGATTTCATCATGACCCCGCGGGGCTGCCAGGCCCTGGCGGTTTACGGCCAGAACGGGGGCCGCGGCGAGGATGTCACCAAAGTGGCGCTCCTTGAGCGGTATATCTGGAGCGACCCCGGTTCGCCCGGCGCCGCGCTGAAAGCCTGCTTCAAGGATATGACTGTGAAAGAGGAGAAGGCGGAAGCGGATACTCCTCCCCTGAGGGATTCCGACATCTCCGCCCGTCTCAAAGGCCTTACATTCTGGTGATCTTCTCCATACCCCGGAACCCGGCTCTCGGCGAGCCGGGTTTTTTTACTCTTCCTGCTCCGCGCCTCAAGCGGCTTCCTGCATAAAAGTGTTATAATTGGCTTTTACATACCGCTCCTCCGCGCCGTCGGCGCGCCGGAGAGCGGAAGAGGAATAACCTATGCTTACGCGGATTCTCGGAAAAGTCTCTTTCTTCAAAGGTCTGGGAAGAAAGGAAATAGAGCGGGTCCTGTCCATCGCCGGGGAGAAACATTACCGCGCCGGGGAGATGGTCTTCTTCAAGCGCGATATCGGCCTCAATTTCTTCATAGTCCGCTCGGGAAGGATAAAGATCTTCTCAGCCATAGGCCCGGATAAGAGGAAAACCTTCGCATACCTTAAGAAGGGAGACTTCTTCGGCGAAATGTCGCTGCTAGGCGGGAAGATCCGCTCGGCGTCCGCCCAGGCGGTGGAGGACAGCGAACTGCTGGTCATCCCCAGGAGGAATTTCAAGGACCTGATCCTCAGGAACCCGGATTTCACCCTCCGGCTCCTGCACACTTTGGCGGACCGGCTGAACAAATGCGACAAAGAGATAGAGTCGATGCTCTATCACAATATCCTGGGCCGCCTGGCAGACGCCGTCATAGACCTTTGCGGGAAGTCCCATGCCCGGCCGGTCAGGATCTCCATAGACCAGACCGAGCTGGCCGAATATATCGGCACCACCAGGGTGCCTGTCTGCCGCGCGGTCAACACGCTCAAGCGCAACGGCGTGATAACCTACAAACGCGGCGAGCTCACCGTGGTGGACCTTGGCAAGCTGCGTTCCATAGCGGGGAATGCCTCATGAACGCCCATTCGCTGCGGGGCTTCCGCGACATTCTGCCGCCGGAGTCCGAAGTGTTCGCCGGCGCGGAAGCCGCGGCGCGGGAAGTTTTCCGCCTTTACGGCTACCGCGAACTGCGCATCCCCACCATCGAGGCCAAAGAGCTCTTCGTTAAATCCACCGGCGACACCACCGACATCGTGGAGAAGGAGATGTACGCCTTCACCGACCAGGGCGGCCGGGAGGTGGCGGTGCGGCCCGAAGGCACCCCGGGAGTGGTGCGGGCCTATATCGAGAACAACCTGAGCCAGAGCGGCAGGAACGCCAAATATTTTTACATAGGCGGCATGTTCCGGGCCGAGCGGCCGCAGGCCGGGCGCTACCGGGAATTCACGCAGATAGGCGCCGAACATATCGGAAATCCGTCGCCTTTCGCCGACGCCGAGAACATCCTGGTGCTGTTCTCCATACTGGACCGGCTGGGCCTCGCCGGCCTGTCCGTGGAGCTGAACTCGCTGGGCTGCGGCGGCTGCCGGAAGAATTACAGGGAAACGCTCCTGGCTTATCTGAAGGCCAACCTCGACGCGCTTTGCGAACCGTGCAGGAACCGCATAGACCGCAATCCCCTGCGCGCGCTGGACTGCAAGGCTGACGGGCCGGCGCTGGCGGAAAAAGCGCCCAAAATGGCGCTGTGCGCCCCCTGTTCCGCCCATTTCGCCAAAACGCAGGAACTCATAAAAGCCGCCGGAAGGGAATTCCATGTCAACCCGAACATGGTGCGAGGGCTGGACTATTACACCCGGACGGTGTTCGAGGTGCGCACTTCCGCTTTGGGCAGCCAGGACGCCGTGGCCGGAGGCGGCCGTTACGACGATCTGGTCAAGTCCATGGGGGGGCCGCAGGCGCCCGCCATAGGCTGGGCCATGGGCCTGGACAGGCTGGCGCTGCTGCTCAAGGACAAGCCGCGCCCTTCCGCCGACGCGGAGGCCTTCGTGGTGGCGGCTTCCGAAGCGGCCCGCGAGCCGGCTTTTAAACTGCTGACCGAACTGCGCGCGGCCGGCATAAGCGCGGATTCTTCCAATTTCGAGCTCAGTCTCAAGTCGCAGATGCGCTCGGCCGATAAATCAGGCGCGGCCGCGGCGTTGATACTGGGCGACGACGAACTCAAAAATTCCTCCTGCTCCGTCAAGTTCCTTAAGGACAAACGAGAGCAGCTGACTATGCCCGCGGCCCAACTGCCCGCCGAACTTAAAAAACTGCTGAACTGACCCCATCGGAGCTTTCATGCCACCCAAACCCACCAGTTTCCGTACCCATACCTGCGGCGAATTGACGGCGGCCGACATCGGCAGGACCGTGACGCTTTGCG
>Ga0074195_1003176_pt1 | contig 16125 bp, 20 predicted proteins | sample EPASupsiteHSE623_FD_64525 | JGI IMG/M metagenome (GOLD analysis project Ga0074195, IMG submission 64525) | Bioremediated contaminated groundwater from EPA Superfund site, New Mexico - Sample HSE6-23 | ecosystem: Environmental > Aquatic > Deep subsurface > Groundwater > Contaminated ...
ACGAAGAGCTGCAGCTGGAAAGAGAGCTGATCGAGGAGGAGCTGCGCCCCGTCCAGGCCGCCTGGGATGCCCTGGAGCCGGAGGATACCGGGCTGATGCCATTACCCATGCAGGAGTTCGAGCCAAGGCCTCATTGGCACCTCAACTCCAGGCAAGTGGAATTCCTGCGGCACCTCTTTTTCATCGGAGAGGTCGGCTATTCGGCGATTATCATTTCCGTGCATCATCTGGAGTTCAAAACCGCTCTGGAGCTGTTCCGTGAGAAATGGGGCGACTATCCGATCGCGAAAGTGACGGAGGCGGCAAACCTCATGTGGGAACTGCGGGCGGTGGCCTGAATGGCCTCCCGCTATTTCCATATCGTGCGCTGCCGCTGCGGCCATACTGCCGGCAGCTTCGACGCTCAACCCAAAAAATGTCCCCGCTGCCTTCGGCCCCTGAAGAGGACCTCCCACAGGATCCCGGACTTCGTTCAGCCCGGCGCAAGGGTGAACTACAGCCCCATCACCGGCGAGCCGCCTGAGGTCCTGGACTGTCTCATCACCTCCGAGGTCTTCCTCATAGGCCGGACGCCGTGCTGCATGATCGACAAAAGGCGCGGAGCCGTGGCCGTCGAGGCTCTATCGGAGGTGCGGTGAATGGCCCGAACCAAAATCGATTGGGCCGATATCACTATCAACCCAATCACCGGATGCCGCAACTTCGGCAGGCTTGACATCTGCGGAGATTACTGTTATGCGGCCCAGATAGCCCGGCGGCTGAAAGGCCGATTCGGCTATCCTGCAGATGATCCCTTCCGGCCCACTTTTCACCCGGACAGGCTCAAGGAGATCAACCGGAAGCGGACCAAGACCCCTACCAGGATCTTCCTGAACTCAATGGCAGATTGGCTCAGCGAGGGCGTTGAGCCAGATTGGATCCACCAAATCATCGGAGCCGTCTGCCGGAACGAGAGAGATCTCTTCTTCGTCCTGACCAAGCGGCCTGAACGAATCCTGGAGATGCTCCACTGCATAACCCTGCCCGAGAACCTCTGGTGGGGCGTCTCAGTCACAAAGCAGCAGGACCTCTGGCGCGTCGCCACCCTGAGAGACTCCCTGCCCGCGGTCCACAAATTCGTCAGCTTCGAGCCTCTGCATGGCCCGATCAGCCCGGATTATGAGGGCATCGAATGGGCGATAATAGGCGCAGAGAGCCGCAACCGGGTGGGCAGAATCATTCCGCAGCCGGCCTGGATTGCAGCTCTTGTCAGCCGAATCCCCAGGCCAATCCCGGTCTTCATGAAGGAGAACCTCAGGCCGCACATCCCCGCCGATTGGGATCTGGTGCAGCAGTTCCCGGAGGCCTGGCCATGAAGTGGGAAGGGCCCCTTATGACCTCCTTCCAGATGATGGGCTCACTGCACTTCTCTATGGGCCTGGAGGGCTACCCGGACCAGGGCGAGACAAACGCTCTCCTGGAGCGCCTAAAGGGCAAGAAAGTCCGCATCACTATCGAGGAGGTGCAGCTGTGACGCAATCTAATCCCGGCACCCTGCAGAGTATCTACAGCCGCTCCCGTCGCATATGCGCCGACAAGGCCCAGGCTCATCTAAGGGATTTTGCCGTAAAAGGCGAAGGCTCGATCGAGAATGGCCTATCGAGCGACTCAGAGGAAAAGACTGCCCGGTCCGATGTACAGGAGGCAGCCTGATGTCCGGCAACGAAACCAGCCAGAGCATACCGCTGACGGTTGCCCCTGATTATCCGGATGTCTGGCTTACAAAGACGGAGGAATATCTTGAGTGGCTGGACTCGCAGATCGAGTCATCAGCTAATGATGTTGCGGAGATGCGCTCCGAATTGAAGAAGCTGAGCGAGAGGCTGGATAAGCGGGAGTCGCAAAACGCCATCCTGTCCAAAATCGGCCAGAATCTTCGAGGGCAGATCTACGACATCCGTGAGCTTTTGAAGGAGCGGCAGAAGAACCGCGAGGGGGCCCGAGCATGATATCTGAGGCTCAAGTGCCGGGATTTGTGCCCGCCTCGGAGATTCCACCCGGGAACCTTTCCAGGGAGGAAGAGCTTGAAGAGCTGGTCCGCAAGCTCAGCGCTGATGCTGAGCGCCGCAGTAATATGGCTGATAGCGGGCCAGCCGGCCTTGCAGCCGGCAGGCTTCCTGCGGGCCCCAAGCCACAGGAATGGCAGGCACTCCAGATAGTCATCAACGATCTTCTCGAAGCCAAGAAAGACCTGCAAGCCACTGTCAAGAAGCTGACAATACAGATCGAAGAATTGAAACAGAAGTTGCAGGATCAAGAAGCTGCTCTCGCTTTTCAGGAGAAGAGGCTCGATAAGCATTCTGAGTACATCCTGGACATCAAAGACAGACTCGATCCGGAGCCTCAGCCCAAGCAGAAAGACCAGGGCGAGATATTGAGACTCCTCCTGGCCCAGAATAACGGCAAGATGCTCAAGGCAGATGCACGGCACAAGATGGGCTTATCGAAATCGCAGTTTTCAGATCTCCTTTCCACCATGTCGGGATTGGTAGAGAGCAAGCCATTAAGGAGTGATCGAAGAAGCCATGTTTTGATTTTAATAAAAAATAAGGAATTAGTTCAGCTGAACTATTAACTATTTCCTGCGCTGAACTATTGAGGTTAGAAATTTGGGGTAAAATAGTCCAAAAATGGACTGAAAATGAATAGAGTTAGATTGGAGAAGGAGAAGAAAAGAGAGCAAAATAAGAAAAATAGTAACATTCACTGAACCAATGCAAAATAGTTCATAGTTCAGCTGAACTAATTTCAAAATTAAAATAAATTAGTGTATATGCATATCAAATTGGCAGTGTTGGAGGAGATGAGATGAAGATGTACGGAATTGCCACCGATCTGGGAGATGATTGGGCCGGTCCCTATGTGGATCAGGAGCTCCTCAAGAGGACTCTTGCCATCATCCAGAAGGTTGACCCGAATGCAGAGATTGTCTCGAAGGAGACGGATCCCTTCTCGGAGCAAGTCCTGGCCGGCCTCCTGCCCTTCAGGATCCACGTAGACCTGGTGGATGGAATGCCCCAGCTTCCTGCAGACGTGCAGATCACCTGGCCACCCGGTGAGATGGAAGGCATCCAGTTCGGCAACCTGGAATGCCGCGAATATTTTGTCTGGGCCGAGAGCGAGAAGGCCGCTCTCCGTAAGCTGGCCACGCTGAACAAAGCAACTCCGCAGCCGAGTAATTCGAAAGCAGTTACTGCCGAGGCGTTTTAAGATGTACGATGAAGATGAGCGCAAAGCTCGAAACGAGAAGATCGCTGAAGCGATCAATGCAAAGCATGAAGCGAAAAAGGCATTCCTTGATGCCAGAATCAGAGAGCACGAATCCGCCGATCTGCTAAACGATCAGAAATCACAGATAATTCTCGACCGGGATGAATCCGGCAAGCCAACGCTTCAGGGAACTGATGCCGAGAAAGAGGCCTATATCTGGAGGATGACGGAACCGGCCAGAAAGGCCAATGTCGCCAGGCAAATCGAGACTGCAAAAGCGGAGATTGCATCTGAGAAAGCATCGGACGACCTCGATTATCTCTACAGGTCGGGCTGGTAAGGATGGATCCCCTCCAGGTCATCGAGGACTACGCCGCCGAAGAGGGCTTCCGGATCACCCGAGACGCAGACGGCCAGTGGATCGAGATCCATCATCCTCAGGGCGGCGCAAGAGTCCAGAGAGACGGCTCCATCCTTTGCGAAACCAATCCTCGCCTCCAGCAGGTCCTGGAGAAGAAGCTCGCCCAGGCCAGGGCCAAGGAAGCCCAGCTAATCGAGGATCCCTCAGGTCGGGTCACGATCAAGTTCTCTGCCGAGTACGAGAAGATGCCCTCTGACATCTCCCACACTACTCTCCTGGCCGTGCTGAAGGTCAAGCGCTCCCAGCTCTCGCCGCAGTTCTTGGAGTGGGACACCAAATTCCGCGGCAAGGAAGGGTCCTTCCCGCTCTCCTCCGCCCAGGAGGTCCTCGTCCTCATGCTTCTATCCGCCCCTGAGCCTACCGTTCCTCGCAATCCCTGGCTTGAGCAGCCCCACCTCTGGACGACCATCCGGGCAGCCTGGCCTCCGGAGAAGGAAGGCTTCTACCGCAGCCATGTAGGCGAACTCGTAAACATCGAAATCAACGGAGGGAACGCATGAATCGCCGGAGCAAGCAGCCGCCGAGCGCCAGGCCGAGCTATTCGAAGCGCTGGAGGTTGAAGTGTTCGACAAAACCCTGAAAACGGTAAAAGACGCCATCCCGGAGGGCAATACAACAACAGTACGAAAGCTGAGCGTCCAGACAGGCTACACTGTCGAGACTGTCCGAAGAGCCCTGCAAGTTCTCACCGATTTAGGGGTAGTCCATAAGATCAAGCTCGAAAAGCCGATACCGGGCTATGGGAGGGGCTACACCAGGATTGCATACAGGTTGAATACAATCACTATGAGTGACAATTGATTAGATACTGGAAGGCTAAGCAATGTCCGTGTCAGAGCAAGCATCCAAAAAGGTTGTGCCCGCTGGCCATTATCCCGGCGCATCGACTTTTCCAGGGACGCCGACCAGCGGCGGGTGGATTCCAATTTTTGCGAAGCGTTCCGATTCTGCGCGGCCTTTTCAAATCGATTGGCTCTGCCCGGTCTGCAAGCGTTTGACTGCCAATTCTCGATCATGCCCCTGCTGCGGCCTGGGAGTCAAGGTCAGCCCCAAGACACGAGAGCCGCTTCCCAAAAGAATGAAAATGCAGATCTATCGCAATTGGGACGAATTGGATGCATTGATTAAGGGCGAAGATGCAGGCTCCCGACAAATCCACGAGGAGCCAAAGCCAGACAAAAGGACTCTCGTCCATGCAGGTCCGCCAAAAGTGCAATAGGCAAGCGGTATCAGCAGCTATCGCTCTGAATAAATGAGATCACAGAAAATTTTATTACATTGGGAGTGCGGAGGGTCACGAATACCCTGACCTTCAGGTCGGGGATGAAGTGAACCCTCGCCCGGTTTTCATTTTTTCTTAGATTTGGTTAACAAGGACTCCCTGGAACCGAAAACAGAGTTACGATAATTCTGATCAATGGGATCTTGTCAACGAAAGCTCGACGATTTCTGGATTCCATAAAACCGGGCGTGAGGGCGTGCGGCCCGAAGCATACCCCATCCGTTAGGGTGGGGTGGCCGCACGCAGTTTGATTTCGCTCAATTGCTCCATACAACTTAATAGAGGACTTCTAATATAAAAAATTACCTAGTTTATTTAGTTACAATTACTTAGCTCTGAAATAAATAAGAAATGCCGCAAAATGATTCAATGCCTGTGAATGCGGCCAAATAATCCGGTCTAACCGTCGGAGAAGTGCCGAGCCTGCATCCAGCCCCCGGATCCAGCCACATGGTCCCAGAACTCTGAATCACCATGCGGATTCGTCAGGGTCGAAGCTACGCAACAACCTATGAGAGTCACTTGCGCGGGGCAGCAACCTGTTGAGCCCGTTGTTCGCAAAGGCAGCATATTTGGATCTGTGTATTTGAATAGCATAAATCCCATTGCTTGCCTTACAGGTGACGGCTCTGAGCCTGTACGAAGATTGAAATAATCCCGAGTAGAAATATCAGAGCCGATTCTATGAAACAAGCTTTAAACGAGGACCGGGTAAAAGCCCTCTTCGCCACCTGCTCGAAGGAGTGCGATGTTCTACTGGGCCTCTTGGCACTGGCAATTCCCGATTGGGACAGAGTTGAATATGTCCTGGAGGGCAAAGTATGCATTGGCGAATTGGGGTGGCACTCCATCTACGATTTATTCTGTTCATTCAATGAAAATCACCCCGGAGAGTGCGTGTTTCCCGGAGGGCTCTGGCTGTCTATGGGCTTTGCTGTGGACAAGAGCCTGGGGGCATGGGAAGTGGATACGTCTGCGGTGAGGCTCATCTTCAAGTCCGGCACTTAGAGTCAAGGCAAGCAAAGACGATCGAGCAAAGGTTGATAAGCAGACGGTGATACTTGATTTTTAGCTGGAGCCGTGCAGTTCCGCCCTCCGGCAACTAATCCGGCATCTCGCCGCAAAATGAAATTTAGGTGAAGACAATGGCAATGTCGACCAAGTTCACAGTCACCCTGACGATTTTCCTGCTCATAGGAGTCGGCCTCGCCGGGCTGTTCATGCAGCCGCATGTATCCTATGATGCCTGGAATATCAACGAATCAAGCTTTCCAGCAAACCTAAGCTCGGAAGAGAAGCTCACCTTCCTCGTCGGCTATGCTATTCTTGCTCCTTCCAGCCACAACACCCAGCCCTGGAAGTTCAACGTCTCCGGAGATCAAATCGACATTTATGCCGACAAATCCAGATGGCTGCAAATCGCCGATGCCGACCAAAGGGAGCTGCATATTTCTTTGGGCTGCACCCTGGAAAATCTTCTTGTGGCGGCGGAGCATTTTGGGTATGAAACAAATGTGACTTACCCGAACGAGGGCGATCTTGCGGCCAGGGTCAGGTTAGAGCAAAAGAGCCTGCCGGCACGAATTCCCGCGCAGGTTCCTGCACGGGACTTGCGCCTTATCGATGCCATTGTCGCTCGCAAGACCAACCGCAACGCTTACCTGGACCGCCCCGTTGCAGAGGCGGATCTGCAAAAGCTTCTGGATAGTGCCAAAGAATTCACCAAAGACCAGAGCATCCGGTTCTATTTGACCTCTGATCCGGAGATTCGAAATAAGTTCCGGGACCTCCAAATTGTGGCCGATCAAACCCAATATGCCGATGCCGATTACAAGGCCGAATTAGGACACTGGTTGGGTCAGGGTGTGCTGGGGCCAACGGGAATTCAAGCTCTGGCAAGCCAGTTGGCCGTGGTCTTCCTGGATGTCGGCCCAGAAGAGACCCGCAAGGATGCAGAACTGGTGAACAGTACTCCAGTCCTCTGCTTCATCAGCACCGGGGAAAACGGCAGTGTATCTCAAATAAAGGCCGGCCAGGCATTCGAGCGCTTCTGGCTGGAGGCCACGGCTCTCGGCATCAGCTTGCAGCCCATGAGCCAGACTCTGGAAGTGCCAAAGACCAAAGCCGAGCTGACAGAGTCACTGTCGGACATTGGGGGCCCGGGATACTCAGGATATTTGCAGCATGCCTTCCGTCTGGGCTATGCAGAGCCTGTCGAAGAGCACTCGCCGAGAAGGGCGATAAGCGATGTCCTGATTTGAGGGAGGGCCAAGACGGCTCTCTCCTCTGCCGATCATCTGCGGGTCTGCTATTCGCCAATAAATCTATTCCAATAATTGGTTCCTCGCTGTTTCGAGTGGGTGTGATTGAGGCAAAAAAACCTGCCTGAGGCTATCAAGTCGTCCGGACTGAACCGAATAGCGGTCCCGCTTGCAGATTTCTTGATTCACTCATCCGATCACGTTTCGAGATAACTTCAAGTTAGCCACCCGAAATAGCGAAGAGCCCAATAATTTATCTCGCAAAATCTATCGCAAAATCTATCGCAAAATCTATCGCAAAATCTATCGCAATATTTATATTTATCTTTTCAACTATCATTACAGTAAGTGACTTTCAAATCCCACACTATCTGATTTTAATATACCTTTGATTGATCTTCTACGGTCAGTTCCGGTCAATCGGGAATTTGAAAAGAGGGAATTATGGAACAAGATCGATTTGTGCGCGGCTGGAAGAAGATGCAGGAGATCGACGGCGAGGCGGGGGAGAAGGTCGAAGACAACCTGAAAGATATTTCTGGAGACCTGGGAAGATACATCATCGAATATTCTTTTGGCGATGTCTATTCCCGCGAGGGGCTGACGCTGAAGCAAAAAGAGATCGCGGTCGTTGCCGCCTTAACCGCTATGGGAAATGCCTCGCCGCAATTGAGGGTGCATCTGCATGGAGCGCGGAACGTGGGATGCTCCGAGGATGAAGTGAAGGAAGTCATCTTGCAGATGGCCGTTTATGCGGGATTTCCAGCCGCCATCAACGGCATGAATGCGCTCAAAGAGGTCTTGTCGGAATGCAAAGAGGAAAGGAAAGAGAAAGATGCCGCCGCTTCCTCCATAGAGAGCTCAGGCCAAGAATCAAGGGAGAGTCGCTACGAAATGGGCATGAAGTGGCTCGCCAAGCTCGATCCTGATCAGGTTGGACGGCTGCAGGAAAGCTTTGGAGCATTTGCGCCGGATCTTGCCAGATACGCTATTGAATGGGGCTATGGGGATATTTACAGCAGGCCGGGCCTGGCCATCGAGCTGCGCCAGATCGCCACCATCGCGGCATTGGCGGCCCTTGGAACTGCAGCGCCTCAATTGAAGTTTCACATCAATGCCGGGCTGAACCTCGGCCTGACAAAAGAGGAGATCATCGAGATCATGATCCTGATGACTGTTTATGCCGGATTCCCGGCGGCTTTGAACGGCGTGTTTGCAGCCAGAGACGTGCTCGAAGAACGGGCGAAAATTGAGGGAAAGCAATAGAGATAGACGGCTTGATGGAAGAATCAAAGAAGATAATTAGCGGAGAGTATCAAAGGAGATAATCAACCGGGATAATTAACGGGATAATTAACGGGATCTAATTTTGTCTGAGGAATTAGAATGAGCTACAAAAAAACGCTGGAAGGCTTGAGCCGTCTCGTTGATGACGATCTTCGGGAACGAATCCGGATTGTGGCGGAAGAGGGCGAAAAATACCATCCGTTTGTAGGAGAGGTATGCAGAGCTGTAGAGGATTACGTGCTGCGGGGAGGCATCCGCATGGCTTCTTGCAGCACGTTGATCGTCTATCAAGGCTATGCAGGCCGAACCGATGAAAGCGCCATCAAAGCGGGAACTGCCATTGATCTTTACCGGCAGAGCATTCTTGCCCATGATGATATTGCCGATGCCGAATTATTCCGCAGAGGCGGCAAGACTCTCCATAAGATCTTCGAAGAGAAATTTGGCGAGCATTTCGGAATCGGGACAGCCATATTTGCCGGAAATGTCCTCTATTCCCTATCCCTGGACGCAATAATGCGTTCCGGCTTTGAGCAAAATAAGATCGCCGAGGCGGTCGGCCTTTTGGCGACGGGCTATCAAGAGGTTAATGAGAGCCAGATGCTGGATCTGCTGTTTGAGTATAAGGCACCGGATGTGGCGGAATGGAGCGCCATGACCGGCAAGAGGGCGGCGTCTCTCTTCGAGACATCAATGCTCATGGGTGCAATTTTAGCATCGGCTCCAAAGAAGGATCTTACGATGCTGGGGAATGCAGCCGTTCATATGGGCTATGCCTTCGACATTCAAGACGACATCATCGACACCTTCGCGACAAAAGAGCAGTATGGCCGGGACCCAGGCGGGGACCTGACAAAGCGAAAGAAGCCGCTTCACGTAATCTTGGCCATGCAGAAAGATCCGCGTGTTGCTTCCATATTTCAGGGCAAGTCAAAGATTACGGAAGATGACATACCCCGCATAACCGCAATGATAAGGGACTGCGGTGCGCTGGATGAGGCTAAAACCATAATAAGAAAGCACGGAAAAGAGGCGAAGAGCCTGATCGCCATGACGGAGATGAACCGGGAGGCAAAAGAGGTATTCATTGCGCTTATTGAGTATGTCGAGGAGAGCCTGGACTGGTACAATTGATGATACAAGTGATGGGATAATTGATGGTATAATTGATGGGATAATTGATGGTATAATTGATGGTATAATTGATGGTATAATTGATGGTATAATTGATGGTATAATTGATGGTATAATTGATGGTATAATTGATGGTGAACGTGATCTGAAAAGCTGACCGGCAGAGTAGAATGGCCTTTTTGCAGTCGGCCAGGCCCAATTCACTTTCGCTCCGCACGGAATACCTTTTTAGTTCCGGGGAGAAGATACCGAATCTCAAATCGCAAAAAGGCCAAAACAGTGATCGAGTGATTAAATCTATGTTGCCCAGAGTGATCCTTCATAATGCTGTGAGCCTGGATGGACGAATAGACGGCTTTGCCGTTGATCTGGCCCAGTTCTACGAGCTGGCTTCTCGCTGGAAGGAAGAGGCGAGTCTTGCCGGGGCCGACACCATCTTGAAAGCTGCCGAGAGTGCCCCGGCGGTGGATGAGAGTGCAAGCGCATATTGGCCCGAGCAAGAAGGCCCCAATTCCAATGACCCAAGGCCGCTGCTCGTCATCCCGGACAGCCGCGGGCGCGTGCGCTGCTGGCATTTTCTCAAGACCTGGCCCTACTGGCGCGGCTTCGTGGCGCTGTGCTCCAAGAAGACGCCTCAAGAGTATCTGGCCTACCTGGAGGAGAGGCATGTCGGCTGCATAATCGCAGGCGAGGATCGCGTCGACCTGAAGGCGGCGCTGGAAGAGCTGAACCGCCGCTTCGGCGTGAAGGTCGTGCGGGCGGACAGCGGCGGGAAGCTAAACGGCGCACTGCTGAGGGCAGGATTAGTGGATGAGGTGAGCCTGCTCATCTATCCGAGCCTTGTGGGAGGCGAGACGGAGCGCTCTATGTTTCATGCTGCGAATCTGACGTCCCTTGACGGCACAGTCTCCCTCAAACTCAAGCATGTAGAGACTCTAAAGGGCGATGCGGTATGGCTGCGATACGACGTATCTTAAGGATCGTATCATTCTGAAATTGCATCGTCCTAAAAATGCATCGTCCCAAAATTGAATTCTTGAATTGCGCTGATCCAAAACGGTTAAATTTGCAGCCTTTGAGGCATTATCATGAAGTTTGATAAAATGATCCTGAGAGTTGCGGCTCTTCTGAGCCTTGCCCTGCTACTGGCAGTGGTTGCCGACTCGCAGATGAACCGCGATGCCCCGTTTTTAGGAAGCAAGCTCCCCACGGCGGCGGGCGAAGACATTCTCTCTAAAGTCAAGACTTCGTCCTCATCTATCGTGATATCGCAGCCCATGAGCCCTCTTGCAACGCCGGACCTGAGCGTAGCTGCCGATCCCGCCGGCACAAACTGCAACCAAGCGGCGTTCATTGTGACACTCACGCCGGACCCCACACAGACTGAAGCCACCGGATACCAAAATGTCAAAGTAAAGATAATGGAAAATCCCTTCGGCACGCCAAGATCCGTGGCCGAATTGACCCTGGTAATGCCTGCATCCGGCAGTACTGTGCATGAGACCATCGGCTTTTCCGGCGCATCCCAGGAGGGCTTGAATAAGACAAACGAAATAACCGTGTACCTGGACCCGGACAGCCAGATAAAGGAGAGCAATGAGAATAACAATGTCCTGACCATGACCGGAGTCTGCCCAGGCTAGATGGAGATAAGAGATAAAAGCAATAAAGCAGGAATCGCTGCAACGCGGTGCGAATTTAGAACTTTAACGGTCTTCAATCGGACGCATCGCATCCTTGCATAATTTTATCGGCTTATCCGCAAATAGTTGCTTGAGAAGGGGCAGATTAATAAATGGAAGCAATAATAGTATATGGGTATGGAAATGTCTGAAGAAGAAAAGTCAGCTTCGAAACCAACATCGCCTCAATTCATCCCTAAGTTCAAGGGAAAGAAGGTAGTAATACGCCTGGTATCCGGAGGGCAGCCGGTCATTGGAACTATCGAGTCGTTCAACCCTTACGAGATCCTGCTCCAGACGGCCAAAGGGCAGCTATTGGTATTTAAACATGCCATCGCTACAATGGAAGTCTCGGAAGAGCCGCGAGGCTATAAGCCGAACACTTAATATCAAAGCTCCTAAAATCAAGAACAAAGCAGGATGAATTGTCTATCGGGCATTGCAGCAGCCCCGTAAAATCTTAAACGGAAAATTGCAGTGTCCCGCAAATACCCTGCAAAATTGGGCATGGCATGATAATGCGTGCAATGCTTGCAGGGCATCATATAATTCCAGCAGGATCTTGAAACTATTTTGAGCTGCGATTTTGTCCGAGCTACCATTTTGTCCGAGCTGCCTGTTCGCGTCCTTCGTGGCTTCGAGTGAGGTCCAGGTCCACGAGTTCACGCGAAAGTGCTGATGCTGCGAATCATAGTCTCACGCGAGAGCGCGAAGCCGCGAAGAGGTGAAATCAATATGATTGTAGCTTTTTGCACCGGATTTTGCCGGATCATCTGCCAAGCGATAGCGAGAATTCCACCGGCCACAATTCCGTTTCATGCTCGCCACCAGTTGTTTTCGCCTCAGCAAATCGATTTTGGATCATCTCATCCACATCGGATATATCAATTCCGAACACTTCCGCCAGGATCTCCTTGGCGCTTTGCAACTGGGCAGTCTGATCTGCCGTTGGATCTTTTTGAGGCAATTCATGCTTTCTTTGCGATCCCATCAGACGCTCAAGAACTCCTGCCATGAGATGAAGGCACTACGTGCAAGGTTAAGAACTTATTCATGAAATAGATAACTGAAAACGATATTTACATTAAATAAAGTATGAATAAGATACAAATAAGATAATGGTGTCGCTCGGAATCAATCCGATTCGTCACAGGCCTGGCAGCCGTAATTCGCCTATGCCTCAGCCTGTTTCATTCTTCTGCCAGGATTTTATCAATTCCAGAGATCCCGTACCCGCAGCCGCACCCGCAGCGCCTTTCCCGTTGGCCTTCGATTCCTGATTGATCATATAGCGCAGGGCACCGAGGGTCAGGATGTTGACGGCAAGCCCCAGGAGCCCCCAGAACTGCGCATCAAAGAATGTGAAAACCTGCACAAATAATATATAAATCATCACGGAATTCACAAAATAATTGTAGCCTCTGAGCCTATTTTTGCGCAGGCTGAATACACCGGCCACGGCGTATAGGCCGGCCAGTATGGAAAAGCCGATCTGCAGCCAGTCTCCAATGTCCAGCTTCGGCATCTCAAGATTCAGGGATGATGATAGAAAGACTGCGGTCATGAGCGTTATGATTATGACGCAGAGGATCTTGATCAATGCGGATTTCTTGGAGCGGAGATATCTGAAAACCAAGAGAATTACGCTCGCCGTTGCCGTCCAAAAAAGGGCGTGATCCAATCCCACAGTCAGGTCAAGGGCAATGAGGAGCGAGAGCAGGGCCTGGAGGATAAAGTAGACGATCAGTGCTTTGGAGAACCATGTTTTCTTGACCAGTTTAAGATAGAAGGCGTGAGCTTTCTGCTTCAACCAGTGGTAAAATCCCGGTTTCTCTTCGGGCATTATCTCTGCAGTTGCCAGGAAATTCTTGAGGGCCACGGTCATGGGATTGGCCTCGTCGCTCTCCGCCATCAGGTCCATCGCCAGTTGCTGCTCTCCGGTTTCCAGATCCTTGAGAACCGCCTGCTTGGCGATCTCCAGCACATTGATGAGCCGTTCCTCTTCCGTCAGCCACCTGCGGCGGTTGATCTTCTTTACAAGGAAATAGAGCAGGATAAATACAACATAAATTAGGCCGACGGTCGGCTGGAAGAAGTAATCGTTATCGATGGTGACGAACTTGCCCAGCTCGTCGATGAATGCGCCAAAGCCAAATCCCCCCAAGACCGCCGCCAGGCTCCGTCCCATCTTATTGATAAAATTAAGCAGGATGACGATGGCAAAAAGCATGAATGCGCCGCCCACCAGGACATGGGCGATATGCAATCCCCCGCCGGACACCTTCGGATATCCGGTCATGGCCAGGAAGAAACGAATGCCGAGGACGGCTGCAACCGCCGTGACCAGGAAGATCTCCAGCAGGTACTCTCCCTGCACATCGCGAATGAGGTTTCCGTCCGAATGCCGGATGTACTTCATCTCAAGCTCACTTCATTCTCATTTCGACCAAAAAGGCTTGGCCTATTCTGCGGCATCATTCATAGGATGATTCTTATACGCTGTCTCTGCGTTAAGGTTCTATAATTCTACGAATGCATGATTATGCCATTGTGCGATTGAATGACTGCATGATTGCATGACAGCATGGTTATACGATTGCATGACAGCATGGTTATGCGATTGCATGACTGCATGGCTATGGATTGCATGATTATTTGTGATTGCATGATTGTATGATACCCTGACTATTTATCAAATGTTTAGATTGATATCTTTTGCGACTCGGGAAATTGGCCGCGTTTAATCATGATGAATTGATTAAAAAAATAAAAAATTAAATATCGGACAGATTAACCGCAAACTGGCATTTTCCGGTTCTTGTTCCATCTTTCCATCCGGCTGACTGCAAAGAGCAATAACAAAGATACGCCCATGCCGAGCAGCGGGTAGCTTTGGCTGAAGAGGATGGCGGTTGCACCTCCGCCAACCAGAGCCGCCAGCGCCCCGCCTGGCGTTAGCCCCAGCCGGTCCCTGTAAAATCCGGCAACTACGGGCACCAGCAGGCCGCCGGTGAAGACGGTGTACGCGATCATGAGGGTCTTGATGATGCTGGGCAGGGATACGGCCAGGATCAGCGCGCAGGCTCCCAGGATTAATGCAATGATTCTTGAGGCGTTCAGCAAATGGTTTGTACCGGCGCTTGGCCTCGCTTTTTTGTAGATGTCCAGAGTTAAGATCGACGTGGCGGTCATGAGGCTGGTGTCCGCCGAAGACATGAACGCCGCCAGGAGTGCCGCCGCCACCAGGCCCTGCACGCCGGGAGAGACAAGTCCCGTCAGGAGCGCCGGGATGGCCTGCTCGGGAGGCAGCGCGGGATAGAGTGATCTGGAAAAAATGCCGAGGAACGTTATCAGGAATGCCAGAGGCACGAGAATGAGCGCCGAGATGATGGCCGAAATTTTTGCGTCCCTGGGGCTGTGGGCGGAGAAGATGCGCGAGTACATGTCCGGGCCGACGAGATAGGCCGATCCCACCACCATCAGCATGGAGAGAACATCCCATCCGTCCATCCGGTCTGAGGTGGGAAAGCTCAAGCCCTGCCAGGCTTCAGGTCCCGCAGCGGTCACGGCCTTGAAGAAGAGCACCGCCATTCCTGTTATTATTATCAAGAACTGGACGAGATCCGTTCGGACCACCGAGCTTTGGCCGCCGTGAGCGGTGTAAAGGACGAATACGGTTGTGCAGGCGATCATGAATACGGTTTCATCGCCGCCGAATATTGCTCCGAGCACTTTTCCCGAGGCCACGATCTGCACGGCGATCACGCCGACCCAGGAGACGGCGATGAGCAGTGATGCGGCAAGCCTCGCCCTCTCGCCGTAAAATCTGCCCACCAGCTCGGGCAGTGTGTAGCATCCCTCCGCCCTGATCTTCTCAGTAAAAAAGGCCGCCAGCAGGAGGAGACCAATGGTTCCGGAGAGCATCCACCAGGCTCCGGGAAGGCCCTTGTTGTAGCCGAGCCCCGCCATGCCGAGCGTTGAGGAAGCGCCCACGATTGACGCGCAAAAGGTGCCCGTGAGCAGCAATATGCGAAGGCTCTTTCCGGCCAGATGAAAATCCTCGAGCCCCCTAACCTTCAGGCCCCATGCGCCTATGGAAAGCATACACAGCAGATAGACTATTATTATGATGGCAGCTTGATGCGTGAATTTCCCTCCACAATTGTAAACCTATTATTCTGATTATGGTTGACAATTTCTGACGTGAATTATAAGGATTTCGCTAATAAGGATTTCGCCAAGGGTTCATAGAGGGCTTTCGTTGTGAAATTTCGCAAAAGGATCTGCTAAAAGGCTCTGCAAAAAGATTTCGTCAGCGGTTTCAAAGGTCGGTACCGCGATCGATCGCACGGAAGTCTGGATTTTATGCACACAGAAGCCCAGGAAAAAGCAACTGTGAAGTCTATTCATGTCACAAAAAATTATTGAGGAAAAGCTAAATAGTTTCCAATGATCATATTTAACGGTGATATTTGTGAGCAGAAAAAGTCTTCTGTCCCTATCATTGATAGGCTTGCTTGTGGTTGGCGGATTGATGCTGTCGTTCGGCCCATGTCTGGCTGATACGGGAAGCGCCTCTGCAGCCCCCAGTGCGTCGGTTCTCATTCAGACATTTGCCTTCTGGCCGTCAACCCTGACCGTTGAGAAGGGAACCGCCGTGACCTGGACCAATGCAGACCGAATGGTTTACAAGATAAAGTTTGACGACTTTGAATCGGGAATGCTGAACCGGGGAGATGCATTCACGCATAAGTTCAATGAAACGGGAACTTACAATTACGCCGAAGCCTCAAATCCCGCCATGAAGGG
>Ga0074195_1003178_pt1 | contig 16119 bp, 11 predicted proteins | sample EPASupsiteHSE623_FD_64525 | JGI IMG/M metagenome (GOLD analysis project Ga0074195, IMG submission 64525) | Bioremediated contaminated groundwater from EPA Superfund site, New Mexico - Sample HSE6-23 | ecosystem: Environmental > Aquatic > Deep subsurface > Groundwater > Contaminated ...
GGTGGTGGCATGGGAGGCGGCATGGACGGCAGCATGGATGGCGGCATGTAGGGTGGGTTCTGACCGGCTCGTTGCGCCGCGCGTGGCGATGGCCCCAAGTGGATGGCTTTCGTGGATGTTGGCGGGGAAGTGGGTTCCGACGGGATGACCGGCCCTTCTGCCGATGAGAGTCGCCCTGTCGGCCTTGATGGTCGAGCCGTCCCGGTCGACCTCCCCGCGGTCCACGGTCCGATACCAGCAACTCTCGCCGTCTTCTTCGTGCTGGGGCTTGCCCTTGCTTTGAACTGGGTCACTCTCCGTGGGCTGTTCCAGGACTCTCGCCTGATTGCCGCCCACGACGTGCGTGGGCTAGTGATCAACACGGTCGAGTTCACCCGCTGCTTCCAGGATGGCGTCTGGTGGCCCGAATGGTTGCCGGACCTCTCCGGGGGTTATGGTGGGCCGAACCCTCTGTACTACTCTCCCCTGACCTTCCATCTGACCGGCCGTCTGCACCAGGCCGGCCTGAGCGTGAAGACGTCTCTCAAGTTGGTGGCGGCCCTGGCGATGGTGATCTCCTTCGTCGGGATGTTCCTGTGGGGGAGTCGCGTTTGGCTCTGGCCCGGAGGGCTTTTGGCCGCGACCCTCTACCTATATGCCCCCTACCACCTCACCGATCTCTACGTTCGGCTGGCCTTGTCCGAGCTCCTGGGAATGGCTCTGGCCCCCTGGCTCTTTCTTGCGGTCTCTCTTCAGCGGGAGGACCGATGGAGCTCCGCGTGGAAGCTCCTCGGGATCGGTCTTGCCCTGTTGGTGATGGTCCACAACGTCTCGGTGGTTCTGTTCCTGGGCCTATTGGTGGGATACTCACTCTGCCTCGCGGTGCAGGATGGAAACGCGAGGGGTCTCGGACTGACGTTCAAGGCGATCGTTTTGGGCTTTTCCCTGACAGCCTTCTTCTGGATCCCGGCCCTGGCCGAACAGGACTACACGGGCATTCCACAGGACATTTCCCTGAAGCTCAGTTGGAAGTACCACATATTGGCGACGGGCCGCCTGTGGGATTCTCACTGGCCCGGTACGCGCGCGAACATCCCGCTCTACCTCGGACATCTTCACATTCTCCTCGGTGGGCTCTCCATCGTCACGGCGGTCATCCTGTTGAGGCTCTGTCCTCGGTTTGCGGCCGTCCATCTCGGATTCGCGGCAGTGACGGGTGCTCACCTCTTTCTGGCGCTTGATCTCTCGAAGGAGGTGTGGGCCCACACCCCGCTTCCGGCCGTCCAGTTTCCTTGGCGATTCCTCGCGCCCGCTGCTCTGGGACTTTCTTTTCTGATCCCTCTGTCTCTGTATCCCCTGAGTTCTCGTCCCCGTCTCCTGGCGTTCGCGAGCGTCGTGATTTCGTGTCTGGCGGCCTTTTATTACAGCTCTCTGTGCTTCAATAAGACCGGTGATCCTCTCGTCTGGACGCCCGACAGCCTCGTTCGAGCCACTGAGACTGGTGATTTCGAGAACAAATATCTCCCGGTCGGAGCTCAGGAGCCCATGGAACCAGGTCCCACACGCTTTCGGATCTCTGCCGGTACCGGTTCACTCACAGTGCTCGAGACGACCAGCGAGTTCCACCGCCTTTCCGTGGATGCCAGAGAGACTCTCTTCATTGACATCCGGATCTATGAGTTTCCCGGATGGGAAGCCATGCTCGACGGCGAGCGGGTGGAAATGGAACGGGAAGAAGGCATCGGCGGGATGCGAGTGGTGGTAAAACCTGGCCAGCATCAGCTCGAGGTCCGTTTCCGGACAACCCCTCTTCGTTGGTGGACTCGTTTCGCTTCGATCGGCGTGGTCTTGGCTCTGATCCTCAGCTCGATCCGGTTGCCCGTCCCGAATTGGATCGCTTTCTTTCCTCTGGGCCTTGGCATTGCGGGAGCTCTCTTGGCGTTTCATGATCGATGGATCGACCGCTTCGCACGTCGGGCGGTGGTGGCCGAAAGACTCCAGTTGAATGAGGATACGAGACGGGCGCTCGAGCGAGCTTCCAGGGTGGGACCCAGGAGCGCCTGGGCCAGGGAACGACTCAAGCTCCGCGATCACAGCGGTCTGCTGGCCTTCCAACACGGGGACGTGAACTGGCGCACTCTCTCCTTGGTCCAGCGGGTTCACCTGTTGTCATTCGATACGCGATGCCAGCTTGGCTACCCTCCGTTCTTCGGGCCTTTTTCGACCCTTCTGACCGGGCGGCTTTTCCTCCCGAGTACTGGGGTCACATCGTTTGCCCTGGAATCCGATGACGGTTCGTCACTCTATCTCGACCAGAAGAAGGTCGTCGAGAACGAAGGACGGCACGCGCCTCTGCGTCGGGAGGGGTCGATCTGGCTCGAGGAAGGGAGCCACGAGCTGGTCATCCTTCACCGCAACGACGCCGGTGACGCGACTCTCCGGGTCTACTGGAAAGTGCCAGGGGGTCCATGGAAGATCATTCCCACGAGTCGGTGCACCCCGGCCCGATTCGATTGGACGGAGAAGATCCTTGCCGCCGAGAGGAGTCCTTGACTCATTCACTTGGAAGAAGTGGCTGCAGTCAGCAATGGACCGATCCCGTGCGGCGACCGCGGCCGGCAATGGAGTGCTCGACTCGTTGGTCATTGAGAGCTCACGCGCCGCGCAGCAACAGTCTAATCGTGTCGTTGAACTGATCGGGCGTATATGGTTTCAGAAGACACGGGAGTGGGTAATCGACCAGAAGCCTCTGCATGTCCGTGTCAGCGATCGCGCCGGACACCACAACGGTCCTCCGAACAAGCTCTGGACGGAGTTCCGCGATCTTCAGAAATACGTCGATCCCACTGGTCCCAGGTATTCGGATGTCGAGAAGGGCCAGATCCCACCGGCCCCGTTCAAGAACCCGTATGACCTTCTCTCCGTCGTCATAGATGTCCGCCCTGATGCCGAAGAAATCGAGCTGTGAAGCGATGATCTTGCTGACACACGAATCGTCCTCCAGAACCAGAGCCGTGAGCCGATGGGATTCGAGCGGCAGCCGGACTGTGAATTTGGCTCCACGCTCAGGCAGATTCTCGACTTGAACCTGCCCTCCGTGCTCACGAACGATTCCCGCTACGATCGCGAGTCCAAGACCGCTCCCGTGGGGCTTGCAGGAAAGCGAGAACGGATCGAAGAGACACTCCAGTCTGTCCGGATCGATGCCCGGTCCATTGTCGCTCACGGTTACGATGGCCATCGTTTCGTCTCGTTGAAGAGCCATCTTGATCACGCCGCCGCCGGCGACCACTGTCGCTTCGGCCGCGTTGGCGAGAAGGTTGAGGAAGACCTGCTCCATTGTCTTGAGAGCGGCACAGACACAGACCTCGCGATCGGGGATGTTGCGGACGAGTCGGATGTTCCGGAAAGTGAGAGCTTGGACTTCACGATCGGCCACGTCCGCGAGCATCTTGGTCAGATCGACCGGGACTCGTTCCTCGACCTCCTGGAACGCGAACTTGAGAAGCTGGTTCACGAGATCGTCGATCTTTCCGGCAGCCTGCTGGACTATGGCAATCAGATGCTGGACTGACGGGTCAACGGGGTGACCGACAGAGGAAAGCAACAGTTCGTTGGCCCCCACAATCGAAGAGAGTGGACTTTTGATGTCGTGAACGATCGGTGCGACAAAACTGTCGAGAATCCTGCGCTCTGTCTGCTGGGCAAGCTGAAGCCGAAGTCGACTGTGTGCCGTGATGTTTTCCAGATTCTTTCGGTGCTGGGTGATCGCGCGACTCAGTGCGAGAGGAAGATAGGCTGCAAAGTGTCTGTCTTTTATGACGTAGTCGATGACACCCGCACGGAACGCGTCGAGAGCTGCTCTTTCCGTCCTCTTCTCCGCTATCACGACGACCGGCACCGTGTATCCCATCGCCTTGATTCTCCGAAAGAGTTCAAGCCCGTTCTGGCCCGCCATTGCCGTGTCGAGAAGCAGTACGGAGAATGTGGCTGTCTCGAGAAGACCAAGACACTCCTCTCCGTCAAAGACCCTGTGTGTGCTCCAGCCCTTTCCAAGCCCTTGGACCGCACCTTCGATTTCCAGGGCCAGGTTGGTGTCGCCTGCCACAACCAGAACGCGTCCGGGCAGTAGCGCTCCGTCTGCATTCGTGTCGATTTGTCTTAGAGAGTCCATGTTTCTCGTGGGCAATACCGTGCGTGTCTCCGGACATATGTCGGCTGCCGCATATCACCCTCGCCAGGTTGTTGCCACGCTCCCAGTTCCATTGTGGACCACTCGCACGAAAAAGCAAGCGGAACAGACCGAGTCGAAGAGGGGGCATTGACTCCGCGGGGTGGAAGATGGGATCCTGGACCAAACCTTCCCGTAAAGCAGAACCATTCGGAGATGAGACCCTTTTCCCACGGCTGGATTTCGCTGTTGATCGTCCCCTTGGTCTATGCGATCTCCGCGGGATCCTGCCATCCCGCACCCCGCTCTGACAGCGGACGGTTCGAGGACATCACTCGCCGGGCCGGGCTCGCCTTTGTCCACCAGTTCTGTCACAACCGTATTGCCAACATCCTTCTTTCCAACGGAGCGGGTGGAGCGGTCCTGGACTTTGACAACGACGGATTCGTGGACATTTTCCTTGTGAACTGGGGCCCCCTGGCCGGCGTGACCTCTGCCTCGGACCGATCCGAGAGAGCACCCGATCGACTGTACCGCAATCGAGGGGACGGCACGTTCGAGGACGTCACGACCCTGGCGGGACTCGAGGGCGCGGGATTCTCGAGCAGCGCCACGGCCGGCGATTTCGACGGCGATGGATACGAGGATCTCTTCGTTGTCACCGTGGGCCGGAGTGCTCTGTACCGCAATCGAGGGGACGGCACGTTCGAGGACGTGACCGATCGATCCGGCGTGGGCCACGTCGGCACGGGTATTGCCGCGGCGTTCCTCGACATCGATCGAGACGGTTTTCTCGACCTGTTCCTGGCGAACTACCTCACCTTCGATCCCGCGACGGTGTCGGAGCAGAATCCCGGAGCCTATCCGGGGCCTCTCGCCTATCCGGGTGAGCCGAACACACTCTATCGGAACCGTGGCGACGGGACGTTCGCGGATGTGAGCGAGCAGTCCGGAATCAAACGGGCGGGCCACCGAGCCATGTCCGTCACTCCGTTCGACCACGATTGGGACGGCGATACCGACATCTATGTGTCGAACGACGATACGCCCAACGCTCTTTGGTTCAACGATGGAACCGGGCATTTCCACGACGTGGCCGTCGACCTCGGCGTCGCGTTCAACTCGATCGGAGAGGCCCCCGGCTCGATGAACGCGTCCGTCGGCGACGTGAATGGGGACGGACTCGTCGACCTGTTCATCACCCGTCTGGGGTACGGCTCGCTCTACGTCCAAGAGGCCAAGGGTCGGTTCAAAGACCGGATGTGGGCCTCAGGTCTTGGTCGGCTCACTCGCGATTTTACCGGGTGGGGGGGCTCTCTCGTCGATTTCGACAACGACGGGGACCTCGACCTGGTCATCGCCAATGGAGACGTATTCACACGCGTCGGGTCCCGGAGTCTGCTCCTCGCGAACAAAGGGGATGGATCGTTCCTCGACGCGTCGACGGAAGGCGGAGAGTTTTTCGCCCGGAAGATCCCCGGACGAGGCAGCTGCGTCCTCGATCACGACAACGACGGTCGGCTCGATCTCCTGGTGACGACGTTGGGCGGCCCCGCGGTGCTCCTCGGCAACCAGGGTGCGACTCAGCACTGGTTGACTCTCGATCTGGTGGGCAGTCGGAGTAACCGCGACGGTTTCGGCGCCCTCGTCACCATGCGCGCGAACGGACGGGAATGGCGCGCAGAGGCTCTCTGCCCGACGGGCTTCCTGATCCAGGGGGACCGACGTCTCCACTTCGGGTTGGGGCCGTACTCCCGGATCGACTCGTTGTCCGTGCGATGGCCGAGCGGCCGGACAAGGGTCCTGGAGAACGTCGCGGCCGACAGAATCCTCAAGGTATCGGAGCCGGCGCATTGAGAGATCCGGCAAGACTCTCTTGGAGGACCCTCATGACACGCTCGTCTCTCTCTCTTGCGATCCTGGCCAGCCTCGGGCTCTCGGTAGCCCTGCTCGCATCAGGTGGCGCTGGGGTGCCGTCCCACAAGCTGACCGCCGTCAGTCTGAAGAAGATGGCCGATTGTCTGCACGCCGTGATCGCGGCTCACCACGAGGTCTATTGCCGGTCGATCCACAAGGGCGTCCCGGGCGAACAGACCAGTGCGACCTCCTCGGTCTCGTCCCCGGAAGCGACGAACGGACCGACACACGCTCGGGTCCTGGATCTGGCCGAGCAAGAGATCCAGACTCACGGCGCGGAGTTCTCGTATGCCCTCAGATCGGCCTGGCCGATCGACGAGAGCCATGGTCCGCAGACCCAAGTGGAACTGGACGGTCTCAAACGGGTGGCAGCCCCTTTGGCCGGAGCGTGGTATTCCGAGGAGACTCTCGGTGGGAGAGGCTATTACACCGCCATCTACCCCGTGATCGCGACCGAGTCCTCTTGCGTCGAGTGTCACAACCACCATCCCAGGAGCCCGCGCAGGGACTACCGGCCAAAAGATGTGATGGGAGCCATCGTGGTCCGCTTGCCGCTGGAGTTTTGACCGAGTTTTGCCCGAGTCTTTTGCGGCTCTCTCGCCCGACGTGCACCCCTACTCCAGGAATCGGTGATTCAAGCTCATCACGTCTCTGTACGGGACCACGCCCAGCATCCGGTCCTGCTCGTCGGTCACGGGAATCGCCCGGAAGCCGTACCGCGCGAACACGGCCGAAGCATCCCGGAGCGTGCTGTCGGGATTCAGCGTGATGATGTCGTCGACCATGACATCCTTGAGCTGTGCCTCTTCGCTCGCCTGGAGCAGATCCTTGATGTTGATCACTCCCAGGAGTCTGTCGTGCTCGTCCACGACGTAGACGTACATCACCACGTCCAGGCCGCGTGCCTTCCGACGGAACTCGTCCTGCGTCTGATCCACGGTCTGGTCTGGACGGAACTTGAGCACCTTCTGGGTGGCGTAGTTGAGGATCTTCTCTTCCTGCAGTTCCAGAATCGATTCGATCTTTTTGGCGTTTTCGGGCGCGAGAAGCTTCAAAATGGCGTCCGCATCCGCGGAGGAGAGCACCCTGAGGATGTCGACCGCCTGCGCCGGAGTCATCTCGTCGATCAACCGGGCCACCTTGTCCTTCTTGAGCGACGAGACCAACGCCCTCTGGACGTTGGGTTCGATCTCCTCGAGAGCATCGGACGCCTGGCTCGTGTCCAGGCCCTCGAAGACCCGGATGCGTGGCTCCGGATCCATCTCCTCGAGGATGTCTGCCAGATCGGCCGGACGCATCTCCGAGATCTTCTCCTTGAACACCTTCAGCCGTACGTCGCCGCTGAAGCTGCCGATCTGGGTGGGAAGCGGCTGGATGTAGGTCCAGGAAACCGTCTGGTGTTTGATCTTGTCCGCGAGACCGTAGATGAAGTTCGCCAGCCACTTGAGTCCGATCCGGCGGAGGAGTCCGTAGCGACTCAGGTCCACGTCGCTGACCCACAGCTTGCCGTCCTTGAGCGCGAGCTTCACGTCGTAGACGACCTCGACCTCGCGGCCCTCGATGTCCAGCACCTTCTTGTCGAGGACGTGATCCTTGAGGAGGATGGACTCGTCGGCCGGGTCGGCCTCGTACTCCTCCAGACGATCGACCCGGACCACCAGCTCGTTTTTGGTCATCGAGACGACCTTGTCCCAAGGGAACAGAAAGGCCGCGTAGCCAAAGGGACGGGTCACGTACACCTGGGTGACTTCCGGAAGCTTGCCCTGGTCGACGATGACGAGATCCGCGAGACGACCGAGCTTCTTCTCGTCACAGACGACCCTGAGTCCCATGATTTCGCTCAAGAAGAACGTCTCGCTGGGCGCCTGTCTGTTGCTGGGCTGACCGTTCTCCGCCATCCGACACCTCGACCTTACTCACAAGAGTGTGTAGAACTTGTAGAACAACACGCACACGAGGAACAAGAGGTACAAGCGGAGCAGCAGCATCGATGAGCTGACCAGCGGGGTCATCTTGATCCGAGGAATCGCGTACTTCCTGTTGATCTCGAGGATCCGGGAGAACCTGCGGATCAGGAATCTCCTGAACCGCTCCCGCATCGTTCGTTTCGTGCGTCCTCTCATCGTGCGACTCCCGAGACCAACAGATCCATTACTTGAAGAGATTCGGAAACAGACAGCTCATCGCGTAGAGCGTTGACAGAATGACGATCGTCACGACGATCGTGATCGATATGACGTTCTGCAGCCTCGTGTTTTTGTACTCGCCCATCGTCTCTTCGTCGTTGAGGAGCAGGATCAAGAACACGAGCGCGGCCGGCAGAAGGGTCACCGCGATGACCTGGACGAACAGGGTGATCAGCACGAGCGGCGCTCCGGGGATCAACGTCACCAGTCCGGCCGTGACGACCGTAGCCATGTAGCTGGCGTAGAACCACGGAGCCTCTTCCACTCTATGGTTGAGCGAATGGGCCCATCCGAACACCTCACCGAAGGCCCACGAGCTTGCCAGTGAAATGCAGATGGCTCCAAGGAATCCGGCGTTGAAAAGGCCGATGGCGAGCAGGGTTCCCAGGAGGTGGTTGACCCCCATGAGCGCCCTGCACGCCTGATCCGCGCTCGAGATGTCCATCCCCTTTAAGACCGTGCCCGTCACGATCACGATGAACACGGCGACCAGGACGGTAAGGAACGAACCCAGCAAGGTATCGATCTGACCCCACATGATCTCTTTCTCGTGCAGTCCTTTGTCGACGACGGCGCTCTGCTGGAAGAAGATCATCCAAGGCGCGATCGTGGTCCCGATGTTGGCCATCAGGAAGAAGAAGATCTCCCCGTTGAACCCTCCGGGAAAATGGGGATAGAGCCCCTCCTTGAGGACCGAGGATACCGACGGATGCACCAAAAAGGCGCACGGGATGTAGACCAGGTTGAGCGCGCAGAAGAGGAAGGCGATCTTCTCCCACGTCCAGTAACGGCCCGAGAGAGCAATCAACCCCATGACGATGGAAACGACGATCACCGTGAGCCACGGGGGAACATGGAAGATCTGCAGCGCCGCTGTCATCCCGATGAATTCGGTGATGAGCGTCAACCAGTCGACGAGGAGCAGATCCAGGAGCGAGAACCACCCCCAGAACGAGCCGAACGCTTCGAAGATGGCCTCGGCATGCCCTCGCTTCGTCACGGCTCCCAGTCGGACCGTCATCTCCTGCACGAAGTACGCGACGGGCAGCAGGAGCAGGAGGAACCAGATCAGGCCGTAGCCGAACTTGGCACCGGTGGCAGCGTACGTGGTGATGCCGCCAGCGTCGTTGTCCGCCAGCATCACGATGATCCCGGGGCCGGAGATCAGAATGTAGAGCTGGAGGGCCTTGAGGACCCGTCGATAGTTGTAGAACAGCTTGGCCCAAAAGCTCATAGCAAAACCGGCGGCTCGTGCTTCGAGAACGAAGGCATGGGTACGGGGGATGACCGGGGCACTCGAATCGGCCCTTCCGGTGGCTGGACAGGCGCATCCTACCGTCTGGCCCAGCACCCCGTCAACGCCAAAAAAGCGAGTCAATGGATGGGACGTCACGGGCAATGCGGCAGGAACCTGGGGGCGATCGTTCCCGGCCCGGGCAAGAGCCGCGGAAGCCGACTCTGGCGGCCTAGAACTACAACGTGAGATGTCGTCAACAATAGGTCACCCCCTGCGGGATCTGGCGAACCTCGGCCGTCGATCTTGTGCGGTGCTGGCTCATCCGGGCGTAGAGTCCGAATCGGCCAGACGAAGCGCCCTAAAGAGAGCCCTGCGCCCATGGACGAGCGCCACCACATTGATCGCGAACGCGATCAGGAGCAGCAAGAGGAGCAGCGGCCTGCCGGACACCAAGACGCAGAACAAGGGAAACCACAGGTCGAGCCCGAGGCTGCTAGGATCCGTGGGCAGGGAGAGAATCGGCTCCAGATGGTGGCCGCTCCGGTCCGACCGCTCCTCGATGGAGGAGTAGAGGATCATGGGAGAGACTGTCTGTCCGCGATGCCTGGCCCATGATGCCGCGAGCAAGTGCCAGTGGCCACGGATCGGAGAGAGGTCGGGGTTGAAATGGTGGGAGTGCAGCGGGATGTAGACCTTTTCCGGCTTGGTGAGAGGGTCGCCCAGCACCGTCTTGTTCGCCGAGATCCATCGCACGTACTGTGTTGGGTCCACGGCCACCCCAAGGATCTGGACCGTCATCGCCACGAGTCCGATCACGGTGAAGACGACCCTTTCCATGCGCCCGATCGGAACGTCCTCGAGACCGAGGGAGAGGAGCATCAGGAAGGGGACGCACGGCAAGAGGTAGCGGGGCCCCCAGCACCAATCTCCGTCCCAATTCTGTTGGACGGAGTAGAACAGGAGATGGACGAGGAACAACGCGATGACGAAGACGCCCTCTGGCCGATGGCGCCGCACGAAATGGACCCATCCGCCCAGAGATAGGAGGAGCGCGGGACAGTAGAAGAGCAGGCCTTTTCCCGCCGAGAACAGGAGGCCGTAAAGGCCGATGAGTGGAGGAATCGTATAGCCCTGTACTTCGTATGAGTAGCCGGTCTCGAGGACGGACCCGAATCTGAGCCAGTCGTAGCCTAGCAGGAAAGCCCCGGCAGCGGCCGGGCCGATCAGGAAGCAGGCGATGTCCCGCCCCCGTGATCGGGAAGGCCGAAGCCGGATCATGATTATGAAGGCGGGCACGGCGAGAGCCGCGACGGGCTTGACCAAGAGCCCCCATCCCAGGATGAGACCCGAAAGGGCGAGTCCTCGACGATCCCCGGGAAGCGAGACGAAAAAGGCCAGAACCATCGGCAAGGTGAGCTGAGGTTCGATAGCGTCGAACTTGGAGTAAGGCCATAGCATCGTCCCCAGCGCCAGCGCCAGCGTCGCGACCAGACACGATTTCATCGAGTGGCCCAGTCGACGACTAGTCAGAAAAAAGAACACTGCTGTCATTGCTGAGAACGGTACGTTCAGAAACGAGGCAGGAAGCCCCATGGCCACAGTCTTCGCGTCCTTCGATCGGACGGCCTGATCGAGTCTCCGCCCCAAAAAGGCGGGGAGAACCATGTGGGCGACCGTTCCGGGACCGTACTTGGAGTAGAAGCGGCCGTCCGGACCGAACTTGCCTCCGAACATCGGATCGAAGGGAATGTCGAGCTGACCGCGGGTGATGAGAGACTCCGCGGTCCGGAGCGAGGACCAGGCGTCGGCCAGATAGAGATGCCCCGAGGCCGTCAAGAGGTACAGAGCGAGGAGCAAGAGGAAGAGAGGACGGGCGACCCGCCGAGAGGCGGAGTCCGCCCCCTCCGTAACAGCCCGGGCCGTTCCCGGACGATCGTCAGACTCCATCGTCAGGCCAACCCTGATCGCCCACGAGCGGTACGAAGATGCACCCGATTCCCGTTGTCTCCTCCACCAGGCCGTTTTCTTTCGTCACCCGGTACAGAGTCTGACCCATTCGGGAACCGGACGGGATCACCAGGATTCCCGGATCTGCGAGCTGCTCGACTAGGGCCGGAGGAATGGACGGGGCACCGGCCGTGACCAGAATCCGGTCGTACGGGGCCAGCGGCAGGTACCCGATGGACCCATCGCCGACCACGAATGTGACGTTCCGACAATCGAGCCGACAAAGGGCAGACTTGGCCGATTCCGAGAGAGCTCCGATCCGCTCGACCGTGACGACCTCTCCAGCCATCCGCGACAGGATCGCCGTCTGATATCCGGAGCCGGTTCCAATCTCCAGGACCTTCTCTTTGCCGCTGAGCGAGAGCTCCGCTGTCATCAGGGCAACCATGTAGGGCTGCGAGATCGTCTGATCGTATCCGATGGAGAGAGGCCCGTCACGGTAGGCCATGCAGGCGATCTCAGGGGGAACGAACACCTCTCTGGGAACCTCCGCCATGACTTCCAGAACCTTGGGGTCGGAGATGTCACGCTGCCTGAGTTGTCGTTCCACCATCGCCCGTCGTTCCTGAGCGGTCCCTGAAAAACGGCTCCACGTCAGCGACGCGTCCTTTCGGTACGGTGGTGTGGCCGGAGGGGGCGATCCGGACGATCGAGAGACCATCCGCTGCTACCCTTCCCTGGGAAGAAGCTTCTTGAGCACCGCCTCGATCGCGTTGGGCAAAAAGCCAAAATTCAGGACCACGGTCTTCTCGTGAGGCACGAGATCCCGGTCGTAGGGGTTTCTGAGAACCACGAGCACGAACCGGTCGAACCGAGAGGATATCTCCGAGATGAGCTTGGACTGACCTGGAAAAAGGTGTGCGTTGGCAGAGAAGAAGACGACGGAGCGGGACTGATCCGACCCGATCTCCACCTTGGGATCCTTCGGGTTGTACCCGATGACACGTACGTTTCCGAAACGAGCTTTGAACGCCGCCTCGATCTTCTCCTGTCCGGCGCTTCCCTCTTCCACGTTCGTCAGAAGGCTCATGTTGGGCCAGTACAGATCCACCGCCTCTCCCGAGAGAGGAAGACGCCGCGCAGGGTCTCGGTCCACGTGGACGATTCGATCACACAGAGACTGGATGCGCGGCTCGTGCGACTGTGCCAGTTTGTCGATCCGGTCGGAGGGTTTCGGACCGATCCTCTCCTTCGCCCGGTTGATCCGGGCGATCGACTCATCCAGACGCGATTTCGGAATCTGCCCCGACTTGACGGCCCGGACGATGGCGTCGATGGCCGACTCCTGGAGTTTGGGATCCCGGCAGATCAGGATGACGTCGGCACCGGCCTCGAACGCGGCCACGGCCGCATCCGTCCCCTTGTGGTATCGAGCGATCGCGCCCATCTCCATGTCGTCGGTGATCAGGATTCCATCGAATCGGAGCTCATCCCTGAGCAGCCCGGTCAGAATGCGTTTCGACAGGGTGGCTGGCCGGTCGTCCCACTTCGAGTAGACGCAATGACTCGTCATCGCGGCGGCGGCTCCCGCGGCGAATGCCCTCTGGAACGGGGCCAGATCTCGCGATCGCACCTTCTCCGGCGTCGAATCGATGACCGGAAGGTCGAGATGGGCGTCGAGGCGGGCCGAGCCCTTGCCGGGAAAGTGTTTCACGCACGCCAACACACCGGTGGCTTGGAGCGCCATCGTGTAGGACTCGCCCAAGCGGGCGACCTCACCGGTTGCGCTCGAAAACGACCGAATCCCGATGCCCGGGTTGGCCGGGTTGTTCACGTCGAGCACCGGGGCCAGATTGATGTTCAGCCCCATCGCACGCATCTCGCGACCGCAGATCGTGGCGGCCTCGCGCACAGCCTCGGGCCCCAGGCGAGCCAGACCCATCGCCGACGGCAGCAGCGACGCACCCTGGCGGACCCGGAGGACCGATCCACCCTCCTGATCGGCTGCCAGGAGGAGCGGCCGTGTTGCCAGCGCCTCGAGTTCGGCGACGAGCTCGGGCAGGTGGTTCCCATCGCGGATGTTTCGATAGAAGAGAATCACCCCGCCCGCGTGACGTTCCGACAGCAGCCGCTTGGCCGTGGGGCTTGGCTCTGTGCCGTCGAAACCGAACATGAGAAGCTGCCCAACCTTCTCCTCCAGGCTCATGGTTCTCCCTTCCGACACGATCGGCCCTCCTGTCTTCTTTGTTCCGGGCCCACCCGATCTGACGGTGGGCGCGTCCACGACGGTGGCTCTCCCAGCATGGTACAACATGCTACAACATGTAGACCGGAAAGGACCATTCCTTCAGAACCCCCTCTCGTTGATTTTGCTGGGATCCCTGGTCTATACTTCGCTTCCCGCACACTGACCGGAAGGGAGAGGTCGGAGCGGAGTGGCCCCTGAACGTCTTGATGGGGGCCTGGCGTCTCTTGGACCATCCCATGCCGGACGACATCGACAAACACCTGGCCGATATCGAATCGGTCTCCGAGGAAGTCCGGGAGAAGGCCATCCTTGGCCTTTCGGGGTTCAGCGATCTCCAGGCGATTTTCGCTCTGAAGAAAGCCGCCCGGGAAGATGATAATCTCCGTCTTCGCCAGCTCGCCCGAAAAGTCCTCCTCGATCTCAAGAAAGAGATCTCGTCGGTCGCCCCGGACTTGAGCTCCGGACAGAACGATCGCCGCCTCAACCTGAAGAACCTCAAGGCCTACCTCTCCTCCGAGGACCCCCAAGTCCGGATGAACGCCATTCGATCGACGGTCACCTTCAAGGACCGACGAACCGTGGGGATCTTGAATGCGCACATCGCGGAGGAGTCCGACCCTCTAGTCAAAGGCATGACGCTCCTCGCTCTCGGGATTGTGGGGCGTTCGGAGGTCATCGCGATCCTCACGGGGATGCTCAAACGCGAAAAGGATCCGCTGGTTCGCAAGGCGATCATCGAAGGTCTGACTTACACCCGCGACGTGAACGTCTATCCGGTCATCCTCAAGGTGTTCGTGACCGATCACGAGAAGCTCGTCCAGAGAGCCTGCATCAAAGCCATCAACAAGCTGGGCCGAAACAATCTCATGAGGCTGATGAGGAGGATGCTGGCATCCAGCCGCCCGTGGAGACGGGGTGTGGCCTTGAGAGCCTTGGGTCGCTTCAATTCGTCTGCCGTGGTTCCCATGCTGCGCGACGCCCTGCTCGACCCGCAGCCCGAACTGCGCGTCCTGGCCCAGAAGAGTCTTCTTCGGCTCTCCCGGAACGGCAACGCTGCGGCCACCGCCGTGGTCGAGGAGCTCAACCTCCGCGTCGAGCTTCCTCCAAAGGAAGCCGTCGATGAGAGCGAGCTCATCGATGGGTCCACGTCGATCACTCTCGATGACGCGGATCCAAACGTGCGGCTGGCCTGTATCGAGGCGTACGCCGGATCGGGCGATCTGTCCAGACTGCCCCTCCTGAAGGATCGACTCAAGGTCGAGACCCACGACTACGTGAAGGGTGGGCTCGTCACCGCGATCTTCCGGCTGGCTGGCCGCGAGGCCGTGCCGATTCTGAAGGAGTGTCTGAAGGATCCGATCGATCGTGTCAGAGCCAACGCCGTGGAGGCTCTGGCCAAGGTGGGTGACGAGTCGGACTCTCCGCTCTTCATCCAGATGCTCAAGGACAAAGACCCCAGGACACGGGCCAACGCCATCGTGGCGTTGAAGAAGTGTGACTACCTCGACCTGGTCCGGTTCATCCAGCAGATGATCGACACCGGGGACGAACGGATGATCAAGTCGGCCATTCATTCGATCGTCGAGATCGCGAGCGAGAAGGCCGTGGGTCTTCTGGCCGCTCTTGCCGTCCACGAAAACTCGGTGATCAGGGAGAAGGCTGGCGAAGGACTCGAGATCCTCAAGGAGCGGGGCAACTCGAGCGCCAAGAAGGTTCTTGGTCGACTCCAAGAAAAGCAGCTCCAGCCGCCCCAGCCTCAGAGGGGACAGAAGGACTCTGAGGTTCCGCCGGAGCCTGTGGACCGCACAGAGCTCAAGGTCGATGAGAAAGGGAGCTTAAAGCCTCAAGAATCGGCTGGATCCGAACAGCCCGGCCAAGAGTCAGGGGGAGACGGGATCGTTCCGGCCGGATCTCCGCAAGCCGGAGGGTCCGCGCTTCCCGCAGTCGGTACGCCGGCTCAGCCGAAGCCGGACCAGAAGGCGTCCCCAACGCCCCAGACGCCCGTTCCCTTGCCGGCGCGACCTCCCGCTCGTGAGGCAAAGGCGGGAGGCAAACCGGGTTCGGGGCCGAGCCAACCCCCCGCGCTCCAGTTGCCGTTCGACCTTTCTCAAGGGTTCTCACGGGCCACCCTCGATTCGCTCTTTGGCTGGCTTGAACGTCTTCCCGCGACCTGGCGCGTGGCCCTGATCGCCCTGTGCATGGTCTGGGGCATGGTGTTCCTGATGCTCGTCATACAGTTCATCCGTGGGGACGAATGAAAGAACAGGGCCTCCGCGTCAACGCGAGCGCCTGTCCCTGATCCCCCATCTGTGCCCTGGTCTGCCCACTGGTCTGCCCACTGGTCTGCCCACTCGTCTGCTGTGTCAGAACTCGTCGCTTTCCGGCCATCTTGCATAGGACCGCTCCTCTTCGTCGCGGTCGCAAGATGGCGTTC
>Ga0074195_1003180_pt1 | contig 16108 bp, 15 predicted proteins | sample EPASupsiteHSE623_FD_64525 | JGI IMG/M metagenome (GOLD analysis project Ga0074195, IMG submission 64525) | Bioremediated contaminated groundwater from EPA Superfund site, New Mexico - Sample HSE6-23 | ecosystem: Environmental > Aquatic > Deep subsurface > Groundwater > Contaminated ...
CAATGCTGATGATCTGCACAGGGCAAAGATCAGCCGCATCCTTAGCGCAATCGTCCAGTTCAGGTTGTGTCATGCCCTGTGCGATATCTCCATTGAGCCGGAATTTTTCTATAATCTGACTGAACGAATCATCGGGATTCTGTTCGAAAAAGCCCGGGCATGTATCCCAGCATGACCCACAGCTGACGCAAGTTGAACGGTCGATACTGACTTTCATGGGTATTCGCTTGGTCCTCATGGGGCTTAATGATGGTCATACCACTTTTTTTCCAGTACCACCCATTCTTCCGGTTTCGGAGTAGCTCAGCCTTTTCCGGTACCGCTCATTTTTCCAAACGTTCCGGTACATGCCCGGTCCGGTGCTCGTTCCTGTTCCGGGCAATTGCCAAACGGCTACGATCACCGGTTCAAGGATGGACCGGTTACGCGAGACCCGGCCAGCCCCGGGTTTCCGCGGGGACGGGTGGGGACCGGGCCTTACGGTACCTGCGAAAGAAACCCTGATTGGGAAAAAAGTAGTAAATGGGGGAATATCTGATCCCGGAATTTTCTCCGGAGATTATACTTTCACACCATTCCAGAACTGGGTGGTATTTTTCAGGGCTTCGACACCATCAATTGTGTCGACCCAATGGCCGTGGAAAGATCTTCCATTCTCTGACAGCTCAAATTCGAACCATCCGGTATATGTCCCGGTGTTGTCAGTGTCGGACCAGATACCGGTTAGATTGTTTCCCTCTGCGGTACCGTTGATTGTGCCGTAGCAGTTGCCGGTAAAAATGGTTTTGTCCGCGGTATTGTTGACCGTGCCTTCACAGTCGTCACCGCTGCTATAGGTCCCGGTCACAGAAGAACCCGTCTGGGTAATTGAAAAAACCTCGACAAAGAGTCCGGTTTCCCCGAAATTATATGTCGTAGCCCAGGTTCCGGACCAAGGCGTAGCCGCAGATGCAGTCGCGGTTGTTCCCGCTGATGCTGGGGCAGGTGGCACCGGGGCAACGGTCCTGGCAGCGGGTGTTGTTGCAGGTACAGTACCGGAAGAGCTTGTGCAACCGGCAGCGATCACCATGACACAAACAAGACCGGTCAGAATAATGGCACGTGACTTTTTCATACAACGATCTTACAGATCTCTTTTCTTTCCGGTAATTAACTCTGCTGAGAATATCCTGTACGTTTCTGACTGTTTTGATTTCCTGTCCACTCCCGTCCCCTCCGTGTTCTTCTCACAAGGAGCCCTGTCCCGTACTCTGCCTGAGCAGCGCCCCCCCGGTTTCAACGGAACGGGTGGGGCCCGGAAAATTTCCCGGCCGTACTTATTCCGGAAAAATAATTTTCCGGGCTCCGCTCACAAAAATTTCAAACCATCAGAACCGGCTTTTTGCATTTTTTATATCCCGGGCCTGGATCTTTATCGCCTTCCACCGTTTTCTCTCGACCCGGACCAGCCCGATCTCTGATTTTTCCTGCTCGAATGCCAGCTCCCGCATAAGCCGGTTATAATTCTCCAGCCGGGATGCAGGGAGGATCCCCTTGCTTACGGCTTCCCGCACGGCACAGCCCGGTTCCTGCTCGTGCCGGCAGTCCGAGAACCGGCAGCCTTCGGCCAGTTCGAGAATATCTGAAAACGTTTCGGCAATACCGGCAGAAGCCGTGCCGATGCCCACTTCGCGTAACCCGGGGTTGTCGATCATAAGTGCCCCGCTGTTCAAGATGAAGAGCTGGCGGACGGTTGTGGTATGCCGCCCTTTCCCGTCATTCTCCCGGATGCCGCCGGTCTCCTGCAGGGGCTGGCCAAGCAGCCGGTTGATCAGCGTCGATTTGCCTACGCCCGAAGAGCCGATGAGGACGATCGTTGCGCCCGGTGCAAGGTACGGATCGAGCCGATCGATCCCCTCCCCACTGATTGCGCTGACAGGAATAACCGGAATTCCGGATGCAACCGGGATAATTTCCCCCGTAAGCAATGCAGGGTCGTCCGCAAGATCGGATTTGTTGATTACGATTACCGGCCGTGCCCCGGATGCGTGGGCGATGGCGAGGTACCGTTCGATCCTCCGGGCGTTGAGGTCATGACCGGCCGCTGTAACAATAAAAACGGTATCAATGTTCGCTGCGATGACCTGGTCGGTTCCTTCCCTCCCGGAAGCTCCCCGCGTGAACACGGTCTTCTGCGGGAGGATGTCAACGATCGTGGAGGAGCCGGCTTCTGGCTGGTGCAGCAGCACGACAAAATCGCCCACTGCGGGAAAGCGGCCGAGCCGTCGCAGGGCGCCGGAGATTCCGGCGATGACCGAATCGTTATCAATGAGTACTTCCCAGACTGTTTTTTGCCGGCATGCCACCCGGCCGGGAATGTAGGGGGCGGAATATTTCGAGAATGCCCGGGAGAATTCATCAGTCCAGCCAAGTTGTTTCAGGGTAGGAGAATGCGGTTGTCCGCAGTCCGGAGATGATCTTTTCATAAAAAAACCTGAACCTTTGTGGAATGAGCGTACTATTCAGGACGTAATGTGTTTTGTGGTCGCAATAAAAAACAGCAGGTATGCGGATTGAAAATCCCGGTGCGTCTGAGTAGCGCCCCCCCGTCCCGTGCATCCCCGGCATTGCCGTCACGGTGCTTTTCCGCCAGATGTCTGCACGATCAATAGGCGGGGCATGGCCCGGGAATTACCCGGACTTTTCCTAAAAAAAATTTCAACCGGCTTTCACAAAAAAAAAGAAAATTATCCGGTAATGCGCTTTGCCATGGCCTTGCCGGCATCAAAGGCAGTATCAAGCTCGGAAGCGTCCGGCACGTACAGGACTTCCTGCGAGCCTACGATGGTAAACCCTGCGGTCTTTAACTCATCGGCTACCATATTCACCGCCCCACCTTTGCCGCCCATCGATCCAAAAGTCAGCGCAAACCGCTCGCCGGTCCGGTTGAAATGCAGTCCCCTGAGATAGTACAGGAGATCCCCGATACTGGGATACGGCATATCGTTGATGGTCGGGACGCCAACCATGATCGCTTTCGAATCCAGGATGTGCTTGACAATCTCGGACCGCTCGTCGTCATGCAGGTTGAACACTTTCACGTCGCAACCGCCCGCAATTACGCCTTCTGCAAGACCATGGGCGAGCATCCTTGTCGACCCGTGCATGGTGTCGTAGATGATCGTCACCTTGTTCTTCCGTGACGTACCTGATGCCCAGCCCACGTAAGCGCCTATCACTTTCAGGGGATTGGTCCAGATCTGTCCGTGGGCAGGTGCGATCATTTTCACCTTCTCGATCAGGCCGAGACCGGTCAGCTCTTCTGCTTTCTGTAAAAAGAGCGGTGTCAGCGGCACGATCAGGTTCGCGTAGAACTTCTGCGTGGCATCCATCAGGACGTGTTCGGGAATGTCGGTGTCGAGCCGTTTTGCGCAGCAGAGGTGCTGGCCAAACGCATCGTTCGGGAAGAGGATGCCCTGCTCCGCGTACAGGGTGAACATCGAGTCGGGCCAGTGGAGGAGCGGTGCCTGGACAAACGCGAGCGTCTTTCCACCGAGATCGAGCGTTTCACCGGTCATCACGTGATGAAAATTCGCACCGCTGAGTGCCGGGAAATGCCGGAGCAGCCCCTTCTCTGCGATCTCGGTACAATAAATCGGTGCAGCCGGGAACTTTTTGTGGATCTCGACGATTGCACCCGAGTGATCCTTTTCCACGTGATTCTGGACGATGATGTCGATCTGTTCTTTCCTGCCTTCCTTTGCAAACGCGTCGGCAATGCGCCCCCACATCTGGGCCGAGTGGCCCGGGTAGACATTGTCGATGAGCGCTGTCTTCTCGCCAAAGACGAGGTAGCAGTTGTAGGACGTTCCATCGAGCGTATACCCGTGGTACGTTCGCAGGTCCCAGTCCAGTGACCCGACCCAGTACACGCCTTCAGATATCTTGTAGGATTCTGCTTTCATGATGATCACACTGTTCGTAACAATACGAATGTTCTATTGTATGCGAACAATCTTTATGAACATTGCGATGCACAATATATGTGTGAAAAACAAGCGGGGGCAGGTACCGGGAGTACAGGATGAGGATGTCCGGCTCTTCTCTACACCGGATACGGTTGTGGCAGTAGACAGCCCGATCAAATTGCGGATTCTTGAGCTGGCGGCAGCCGGCCCGGTCCCTTTTGACCTGATCGTGGAACGCACGCAGAAAGCCAAGTCAACGATATCGGTACACCTCCGGGACCTTGAGCGTTCCGGGCTCATCACCTCGCTGCCGGATCCGCACGACAGCCGCAAGCGAACGATCACGCTCTCATCCAATGCCATCGGCAGGCTGACCAACACTGACCGGAACGTGAAAGTCCCGGCCCACTCTCGCCACGGTGCCGGAGGAGACCCGTTTTTTTCCGATGACGACATAGTCTCTTTTTTCCGCTACTGTGTGCTGACGTTCCGGACGCAGGCCATGGTTATGGGGATCAATATCGACCCGGTGCTGGGTCGTACCGGCGAGCAGGTGGGGACGGTCCTTGCACCGCGGGTTGCCGGCGACACGGTCGAAAACGTGGTAAAAAAGATGGATGCGTTCTGGCAGGCCCATGGTCTTGGGGCGATCACGCTTGCCGGTACTGACCCGCTCACGCTGGAAGTCCGTGGCTGTTTTGAATGCGAGGATCTCCCGGTAACCGGTCACGGCGCCTGCGTGTTCGATATCGGGGTACTCACTGCAATATTCTCGTTTCACCTGAAGTGCCCGGTCACCGTGGTGGAGGAACGCTGTTATTCCTCCGGGGATGGCCGGTGCATCTTTGTAATCACTCCCCGGATGGGGAAGGGATCAGCAGGTGAGCCATAGTAATTGCCAGGCCCCCCACGTTCGCCGGCCCCGGCTGTCTCCCCCCTCAGAAACCGCCCAGACCCCGGGTTTCAGCAGCAGGGGCATGGCCCGGAAATTTCCCGGGCTGACCTGGCGGGAACTATGCGGTCGCACCCTGCTCCGGGCTCCGTTCGCCGGATTTCATGCACGTCCCTTTGCCCGGTTCCCGCACCGGGCAATTGCCAAACGGCACGCGATGACCGGCTCAGGGCTGGGCCGTTACGCGGAGACCCGGCCAGCCCCGGGTTTCCAAAGGGGATGAGCCTGGACGGAAAATTTAATCGAACCTTACCCGAAATTTTTTCATCACAATCCAGATCATGATCGAAAATCATTTCCGGATCAATCAAACCTTGCCTGAAAAAATCAACCCGACCTTGATTCAAACGTACGCCCGCGCCTCTCATCTCTTATCTACATCACTTCTTCTTTTTTGTTCACCTGTGCGGTTCGAACCAATGCCGGAGAATTCCCTGCTGTTATTTTGGAGGTGAACTGGCAGATTAACTGATGAATGTCCAATCAATCTGTTATCCGTCCGGATATATTCTAAAGCTTCGTTGGCCGGGCAGATTTCCGTGCACCTTCCGCACAGGTAGCATTCTCCCTTCAAATCGTGTTTTCCTGCCGTCTTGGCCGGGCAGGCCTTTTCACATTTCTTACAGCTGATGCAGGTCTCCGTGCGTCGCAGCCGGAACACGCTGAACTCTGCGAGAATTGAGAAGAGTGCTCCAAAGGGGCAGAGTATCCGGCATACCGGGCGATACAGGAATACTGACAGCAGCATGATACCTGCTGCTACTATTAGCAGGACCGAGATCGTGAGGGAGAACAAGTCGTAGAGCCCGGTAAATGCCATCAGGTCGATGAGGAACAGGGCTGCTGCAACTGTTGCAATGAAAACAACCAGCCGGATCAGAGCAAGGACTGTCGTGCGACGGATTACGAATTTTGTAACCGGAATTGCATACACCAGTTCCTGCAGGGATCCTACCGGGCAGATCTGGCCACAGAATGTCCTGCCCAGCAGCAGCGCGAGTGCGATGACTGCGCAGATAACAATGATACCCACATTCAGGGGCGATACGCCGGTCACCACATTGACTATCCCCCCCAGTTCCATCGGCATGATCGGTGCAAGAAAGACAAAACCGGTGAGTGTACTTAACCCTGCCACACCCAGCACAATCCGGCGTGTCATCACACCCGCATGCCAGAGGTATGCGGCAAGCAGGCTCCCGGCCCCCATATAGCAGAGGGCATAAGTAGTCCCGGCAATGGTGGTTCCCGCAACAAAGGATGTCGCAATCAGTGAGAACCCGAGAGCAAAGAGGGATGAAAGTGCAAGTGCCGGCAGGGTCTTTTCAATCCGTATGCCAAGAATGCCCGTTCTGATAAAGGCAAAGAATATACCGGCGAACAGGAGAAAGAGTGCTGCTTCGGCTATGGGTGCTGACAGGTGGATGCTATCGAGAAAATTCCCCGTGGCCGTATTCTGGATAACTGATGTCGTAGTATCCGAAGTCGCAATGACCGGGGTTACTGATTGGGTAGAAGCCGGGGCCGGGGTCAGCGACACACTTACGGGATCTGCTGCCGGTGCCGTAGCCGGAACAGATGCCGGGGAATTTACGGGGACTGTCGGGCCCGAAGAGACCGGGCCTGCCGAAGTTTGTGATACGGTGCGTGCAGTATAATCACACAATGAATTGCCGTCAGCATCAACAAAGAGGAAGCACCTTCCCGGGGAAGTACAGCCTCCGATACCTTTTGGACAGACAGCGGCACAGGCCGGGTAAGCGAGTCCTGCAGTGAGGAGGATCGATGCGATGGTGCGTCGGATGGATTTAGTAATCTGCATCTTTTTTTGTTCATCTCGTGTTGGTTGTTTCTGATACAATCAACTACAGATGCAAAGATGGAATTAAAGAATGAGTGCATGGCCCGGCGCATTTTAATCACACGGGAGGGATAATCTTCCCTGCTGCCATGCTATCAATTCTTATAATACCAATCAACCCCGGCTCCACTGTCACATAAGATCCGGTCTTTACCCGGGTCCGGCAGAAAAAAGTGAGAGAAAATTATCTCACGGGGATGTCCCGTTTTTCAGGTACATGAGAAACGCCGTGCGGACCGTCTTGAGATTCTCTGTTGACATGTCGGCTGAATTCAGGTTTAGGGTAACGTAGGTATCCTGTTCCGGCAGGTAATCCCAGAGCGTGAACGAACCCGGGTATCCGCCGCCATGACCCTGCAGGGTCAGGTTCGCAGCTGCGTTGAATGTGGTCATATACCCGAGACCATAGCCCTGCTCACGGGATTGCGGAGTGGGTTTTTCCATAGCGGCGAACGACGATTTGCTGATCAGCTTCCCTTCGCGCAGTGCACGGTGGAACCGGTTGAGATCGGCTGTTGTGCTCACAATGTCTCCCGCACCGCGGTCGAACTGCACATACAGGTTGGAAAAATCCACGAACGTGTCATTCTCTCCACGCTGGGTAGCAGTCATGTGCGGCCCGGGGATGTGGTTGGTTTCCATGATGAACGTGTCGTTCATCCCGACCGGGACAAAGATGTTCCGGGTCACGTAGTCCTCATAGGGGACCCCGCTCGCGTTATCGATGATGAGGGTTAAGAGGATGTAATTCACGTTCGAGTAGGTGTAGTTCGTTCCCGGCAGGTACAGCGGGCTTTCGTTTATCCCCTGCCACATTGCGTCTTTGTATGTTGCCGGGATATCCGGGTTCTGGTATTCCCGGAGGATGATGGAGATCTCGTTATAATCAGCAATGCCGCTGGTGTGGTCGAGGAGCTGGCGGACCGTGATAATCCGGGCATTTGGGATCTTCTGCACGAGATCGGCCGGCAGCCAGCGATCAATCGGATCATCGAGCGAGAGTTTCTTTTCTTCAGCAAGTTTCTGGATTGCTACACTCGTGAAGGTCTTCGACGTGCTGGCAATCAAAAACCGCATGCCGGGCTGTGCCTTTTCCCCGGTGATCGGGGACGCATTCCCGGCTGCGGAATTCCAGGTCCATTTCGGCGCAGCGACTTCCACAACCGCGCCGGGAATGCCGGTGGTGTGGATACCGGCATCCAGGACCTGCTGGAGGGCCGCCCGGGTCTCTTCGGGTGGCGGATTTGGCCCCTTGCCCCCCGCTTGCTGCGGCGGCGTTACGGGTTGCGTGCACCCGGAGGTAACGATTGCGGCGATGACGATGAGGAGGATCAGGATACGCTGGATGTCAGACATAGATGTGTCATTTCTGTTGTCGGCGTGAGAGATGATAAATGGGGAGCTTTTTCATCAGACGGATTTTCTGGGAAAAAACCGGGCATGATCCTGCATCCCAAACCCGAAATATAATTCGAAATACATCACCGGTCATGGCAAACATTGCTTTCTTCCAGGTCCCGGCCGACAATATTGACCGGGCAAAGCATTTCTACCACTCCCTGCTCGGGTGGAAGATCGCACCGACACAGACCCCTATGGACCCGGCCATAATCGCATCAATGCAGTTCCATGATATCATCACCGGGGATTCCCGGGAAGGTACAATGAACATGGGCCTGCTGTACAAGCGGCAGATGACTGAGCCCATCATCAACTTCGTCATCGTTGATGACCTTGACAAGATTCTCGCAAACGTGGAGAAGCTGGGCGGTAAGATCGTGCGTCCGAAAGAGGAGATAAAAACCGTCGGGCTGGTCGCGATCATCCTGGACTCCGAAGGAAATCCAATCGGCCTCTGGCAGCCAAAAAAATCCGCCCGCCCGGAGATAATGGGCCGGCACAACAACGTGTTCCGGTAAATACTCGCAAAATTCTATATTCTCCCAGATGTATCAGTATAATTATGGAACCTGAAGAGCAGGAACTACAGGTAAAAAAAGACCTGGAGAGCCTGACCCGGAAGCTTACCGGAGAAAATCTCAATACTGACGAGATGTTCTCGCATAAACGGGGGATACGGGCCTGCACCCCCCCGTTCAGAAGTGTACACGAAAACGGCGACCCGGTCAGCGAGCGGTTAAAACGCGTCCAGCCACCGGAATAATTTTTTCTTTATCCTTCCCGCACATTTTAAACATGCGATTCGCATACCCAGAGATCGTAGATGGGATCTGCGGGATTCTCCCGAACTTGAACAGTCCGTCCCATATCTTTGCCCCATTCGGCCACGAGGCGGGCCTCGGGCTCCGTTCCCACCGTGACCAGCGTCTCTTTGGTGGCTTCAAAGAGTTCCCGCACGATAGCTTCCCACATATCCTGGTTAAAACTGTTGAACTCACCCATCATGATCCCGATACCTTTTGGCGAGGGCTCAACGTACTGCGATGCGATTGTGGCATCAAGGCACATCGTCTCTGCGGGCAGGAGCCGGCCTTCGTGCATTCCCCGCGAGAGGAGGGAGGCATCGTTGTCATAGGAGATCGGCGAGTACCCGATGTCACGGAGCACCAGCGAGCCGACTCCTGAGCCGCAGCAGCAGTCCACGCAGGTCTCGCCCCTGCTGCTGCCCCAGGTATTCTCGATAAGCGCCCCGAGAATCCCCCGCCTTGCGGGATTGAGGTCCTCGATTGCCGGCGGGACTTCAGCGACCAGGATATTGCTGAAATATTCCCGCACGGCACCGGCAAAGACCGCCCGGTTCTCCTGGAAGATCTCGCCGTTCACGCTCTCGAACAGGTCGATAAGGGAGACCGAGGGGTTCCGGCAGAGAAACGTGCCGGCAATCCAGCCATTCGATCCCTGGAACGCAAGAGCGAGCGGTTCTTCAGCTTCATCCAGTAAGAGACGCCCTTCAATAGCGTCCTGTTGTGCAAGGAGAGTGTTGTACCTGCTGTCCGTGAGATCGGCAAACGATGGTTCGACCAGCCGGAGGTTTTCGAGTTCAAGAATTTCTGCTATGTTCATGGTCCACGCTCGATCCGCATCCCATGCGGTGCCTGGATAGTGCCATCAATTCTGGCATCTTCATGGAGCACGATCGCTTTTGCGATCACGTTTCCTAAAATATGGGCGCCTTTTTTCACAAAGACCGTACTGCCGCTCTCCACGTTGCCGTGGACGGTGACGCTGTCTACCACGCTGATGTTGCCCCGTGCCCGCAGGCTCCCGAAGATCACGGAGTTCTGCTGAACATCGATCGAGCCTGCCCGGATATTGCCGTGGAGCCGGCATCCCTTGCCAATCTTCATGGTGGAGGGGACGGAAAAAAGTTTCATGTTGAGTTTTGAACGGGCGGGGATCATGAGCGGGATCTCCCGTTTCTCCTCGTCTTCCGAGAAAAGGTTGTCGAGAATCCGGTCGAGTTCTTTCTCGTTTTGGATCTTGAGCATCGTCATTAAGTAGATGATGATGAACATGAAGACCGGCATCGGGTTTCGCACCTCGATGGCGCCGGTTGCTTCGAACCCTTCCATGATCTCGACTTTCTCCCCGATGTCAAGGGCCCCGGCTACCACCAGCCGGCCATTGATCTTCACGCCCTCGCCAATGTACGCATCTTTCTTTGCGATCACATCGCTGCCGATCTCGCAGAGATTGCCGATCCGGGCATCGCCGCTTGCCCAGACGTACTCGCGGATCTTTGAGGATTCGCCCACGTACACATCGGCACCCCGCAGGCCGTAATCGATCTGGCAGAACTCCCCGACCACGATGTCCCGGTCGGTCTTTAAGCTGTGCTCCTGCAGTTCAGTGCCATCCGGGAGCAGGCAGTGCTTATGCCAGTTTTTTACGGCTCGTTCTCTCATCTGGTTCTCCGCTACGAGCCCTCAGGCCCCGAATTTATGTGATTTGTTAATAAGGTCAAGGGCAATCGGCAGCAGGTCCGTACCCCGGATCCGGTTGAGCCCGCCGTTCGCACAATGGTATTCATCGTAGCGAACCACGTCATCCATACGGACACCCTCACCACGGATCAGGACCGGCACCGGGTCGGCGCTGTGGTCCTTGATCGTACAGGGTGTCGAGTGATCCCCGCAGATGATAATGATAGTATCTTTGAGCTCCAGCAGCGGTTCGAGCAGCGGGTCGATCTTCTGGATGAAATCCCGCTTCTGCTCGGCTAGCCCGTCATGGCCGGACTCATCGGCACCCTTGATGTTCAGGAGCACGAACTCTTTGGTCTTTAACTCCGCAAGTGCTGCCGAAATTTTGCCGGCAACGTTGCTGTTCTGCGAGCCAGTGGCACCGGCGACCTCGATATGCGGAAGACCGACAGCCCGGCCAATGCCGGTGATGAGGCTTGCAGCGGAGATGACCGATCCCGAGAGGCCGTATTTTTGCTGGAACGGTTCGTACTTCCCCATTTCCCCGGCGCCCCGCATCAGCACGATGTTTGCCGGGTTAAGATTCTGTGCCAACCGCTCTTTGTTCATCGGGTGATCGAAGAGAATCTTTGAGGACTGCCGGACAAACTCGTTACAGACTGCGGCGGTTTTTTCATGAGCCGGTGACTTTTTTATCGCGCTGACCGTGAGCGGTTTTACGCCTTCCTTCTTGGGATCATTGGAGGTGACGCAGTGGCCGATTCCCTCTCCTTTGAGTGCGAGTGCGGCCCGGTGCCCGGCTCCGGAGCGGAACGTGAATTCCACGCCAAACTTCGAGAGGTCTACGCCATCCTGTATCGCTGCACTTAAAAGCGCGGTTTCATGGATGCGCCCGGCCCGGCGATCGGTGACAAGCCCGTCTTTCGATATCGTGGCATAGTTGCACCGGAACCCGATCATGCCCGGTTCCATGTGGATGCCCGAGCCTTCGCATTCGAGCGGTCCCCGGCCGGTGTAATACTTGTAGGGGTCATACCCGAGAAGGGCGAGGTGTGCGGTATCGGAACCTGGGCGGATACCCGGAGCGATGGTATCCATAATGCCGCAACAGCCTTCCTGCGCAAGTTTGTCCAGGACCGGTTTTCGTGCTGCTGCAAGCGGGGTGAGATTCCCGAGCGAGGGACAGGGGCGATCGGAGATTCCATCAAGGACGATAAAAAGAATCCTGCTCGCGGTCATGAGTAAGGAATGTTGGACGGGCGGGGTAATTAGGTTTCTTGGTCGGATGGAGGGAAAAACCGGATGAACCTGATGCTATCAGATTACCGATGATTCGACCGGGACTTTGCCGTGGCTATTCTGGACCTGCGATAGTCACTCGATTTTCTTTGCATCCGGTACGATTGCCGAGAGCGCCAGCGGCAGAATCGAAAGCACGAGGCCCGCTGCCATCGTGATGTGGAACCCGGACAGGAAGGTTGCGGAATCGAGATCGCTGAACGCAACTATCCCGCTGGGGCCTGCGGTTGAAAAGGTAAAGAGCATCGCATAGATTGCAGTCCCCAGCACGCCGCCGAAATAGATGGTGGTAACCATCAGAGAGGAGCCGCTTCCCTCCTCGCCTTTTGGGGCGCTCTCGATGATCCTGCTTGAGGCAGGCCCGGCTGCAATTCCGAAGGCAACCCCCATCAGGATGAGGCCGGCAAGCAGGGGAATAATGCCGGATTCGGGTGACAGGATCGCAAAGATGGCGCTGAATAAAACAAACAGTCCGCAGGCTGCGACAGCAAACAGCCGGCGGCCGTGCCGGTCCGACAAATGCCCGAACGGGATGCTGAGGCATGCGATCACGGCCGGAGGAATCAGGAGGTACAGGCCGCTGGTCGCAAGGTCGAAGTGCATCTCCAGCGTGAGATAGAACGGCAGCAGGTAGATGACTCCCATGAAGACGATGTTGACCAGCAGGTACGCGATAAGGACCGCGGTGAACTGCCACTTTGCGAAGATCCGGATATTGAGAAATGGCTCCGGTGTCGTGAGTTCACGGGTAATGAACAGCCCCGAGCAGAGCAGGCAGAGTGCCGCAGAGGTAAGAATCAGCGGATCGGTTATCCCGCGGGCGGCAACATCCTCCAGCACGAACGTGCAGAAAACCATGGCGCCAAAGAGCGTGACCGCGCCCGGGTAATCGAAGGATACCGTGCAGTTCTCCGGCTCATCGGCCGGGATCACCCGGGCTGCAAAAAGGATGCCAATGATGCCGATCGGGATGTTGACTAAGAAGATCCAGTGCCATGACAGGTACTGGGTGAGGATCCCGCCAATGGCCGGGCCGGCCGCGAACCCGATGGAAGCGGTTGCGGCAATTACCCCGAGGGCTGTGCCGAGCATCTCCCGGGGGAGGTACCTGATGCAGAGCAGCGGGGCAACGGCAGCGATCATCGCAGCCCCCACTCCCTGCACAAGCCGTGCAGCGAGCAGGATATCGAGAGATGGGGCGATCCCGCAGGCAGCAGAACCGACAGTGAAGATCACAAACCCCACGAGAAACAGTTTCTTGGTATATCCCCGGTCTGCAAGTTTCCCGAAGACGAGGAGGAGCCCTGCCATCATGAGCAGGTAACTGATAATAACCCATGCAATCGTCCCGGTGTCGGTGTCGAAGTACGCGGCCATGGTCGGCAGCGCCACGTTCACAATCGATCCATCGATCCCGTCCATTACCACGCCCAGCGCTATCGCGGCGAGCAGGAGTTTCTGGCGGAAGGGATCGCTGATAATGGAGCTCACAGGGATACCATTTTGGGCGGGGAATTGTATTAACGTTCGGACCACGGGCACCGGACGGGAGTCCGGTCAACTCCCCGCTCATTCTTGCCGTCACTGCCGGCAAAAAACCTGTACGGTCTGGCAAAAACCCGGACAAAACCGGTTTAAAAAAAACCGATTCAAAAAAAAAAATTATGCCGTCGAGATCCGGGCCGCGATGGGCTCGACTTTAGACTTGACGACTTCGACCCTGCGGGTCGGATAGATGATCTTGACTGCCTTGAAGAGATCGCGTGAGATCTCGCCGGATACAATCACGTTGACGAGCGTGGTTAAATCCCACGCGGATGCCTGAGCAGTGACTGCTTCGGTAATGATCTTCCGGATTGCGTGCTCCTGTGAGACATTGGCACGGGCAAACGTGTAGCAGCTGATGGTCAGCTGGACTTTCTTGCCATCCTTGGTGACCAGCGGGACATGACAGTCGATGCGGGTGCTGCGGCGCTTGACGAGCGAGCGGAGGTAGTCCCGGGTTACTTCATGGCCAACGAACTCGGTGTATGCCGCGTCGCCGGTTACGGAATTGATCTTAAAGCTCATCTTCATGTGCTGCTTTGCGTAATCGTTGGTGATCTCGCCGAGCGTTGACGTCATGATCCTGCCGACAACGCTCTCAGCATCGTTTGCAATGGTGTCACCGATGAACACTTTCCCGAGGTTGTCGGGGGTGTGCACCTTGAACCAGCTCTTGGCCTTCCAGCCTTCTACTCTTCTTCCAGTTTGTTTTTTTCTTGCCATACTTACATCACCTGGTGATTGTTGTTAGGGGCGGAAACGACTGTTGCATCTTCCGCTATTGCCAGATTCATCAGATAATCATCCACCGATGCGATGATTGACCGGATCTGTGTTCCGGTGATCACCGTTGTAACCGTATCGCCTTGTGCCGTGGTGCTCATGTTGCGCATGTTGTCCGGGGTTAATGCCGATGCAACCGCGCCTGCATGCCGGTGCAGGGTTGTGATCCTGCCAACGATTTGCATCATGATGCCACCGCTTCGTGCCAGGCTTTTGTAAACGCACCGATCTGGTCGCAGGGGATGGTTGCCCCTGCCCGCCGGTTGTGTCCGCCGCCATTTCCGCTGTTTGCCTGTGCAAGTGCCTTGAGCAGGGGGCCGAGTTCATGTTCGACTCCGGCAGGGCAGCGTGCCGATATACGGCAGGCATTCCCGTCCCGTGCATAGACCAGCACCGGTTGTGCATTCACCCGGTCGCGGGCAAATACATCGGCAACGTCGCTTGCGAGCGTGACATCCTTGACTTCAAAGACGCCCGGTGCACCTTCTGCAGGGCTGGCTGTGCGGATCGCATCGATCACGCCGACGCGGTGCTTTCGTGCAATCTCCCATGCCCGGTCAATGTCGTGAGACGACCGGAGGCAGAGGGATGCAGCGAGATCGCCGCGCCCGGCTTTTCCGCAGGCATCAATGACTGCGGTGAGTGCGTGGGCATCCTCGATCACTTCGCGCTGGAGGTGGTACGTGTCGCCATAGATCGCACCCAGGCCGGCCAGTGTTGTGCCCGGTGCTGCCGTGATTACAACCTGCGAGAGCAGGCTGTCGAGCATGACACCGTCTTTGCCTGCTGACTGGTTGATGAGCGTGGATACGAGTTCTTCCGTGCCGCTCACACCTTCAAGGTAGGGGCTGATCGCGGTGTAGAACCGTTCGGTCATGTCCCTGCCCGGCAGGGTGAGTCCCCGGTCCGGCACGATGATGCCGTTGGTGATTGCCTCGTTGAAGATCTCGAGGTTCTTGCCAACCATTTCCTGCCCGTCACCGATTATACCCGGTATCACGAGCCCGGCAAGATCGCGGTTGTCTCCCATTTTCTGGGCAACAAGATACGCGGTGCCTGCTGCCGAAAGTTCGCGATCGCCGTCTATACTGGCGAGGCGCGGGTTTGCATGGAACTCGCCCTCGAATGCCGGAAGGTGGTGATCCACCACGATAGCATCGTTCGGGAGATCGTTCATGCCCGCACCGAGATCGCAGAGCAGGTAGGAATCATCGCCGGTTAAGTCCTTAACGGAAATTTCCTGTCGGACACGGAGCCGGAAGCGGATTCCTGAACGCAGCATCGCGTGGCAGAGGATTGAGGCAGCGGCTATGCCGTCTGCATCGTGGTGCGCGAACACCTCGATGAACTCCTGCCGCCGAATCTGTTCGGCCACGGTTTCTGCTGCGGTATCAAGCGACATGGTATTGTGGATAATTACGAGATGGATTATCTGGACAGCAGGATCTCTGCAGTCTCCGGCTTGTACACAAACTCTTTGGGCAGTTTCTTGCTTCCCGTGTAGTACTTCACGAGACGGCGGACCTTGGATTCGGTCAACTGGAGCTGCCGTTTGTTGTGCAGATCTTTCTTGTTCTCACTCAGGTGCTTGCGCAGACCGAGCGCCTTTGTCATGAGGTCACGGAGATCTTCGGGGATCTCGGTTGCGACCTTGTTCTCCTTTAAGATGTCCCCGAGACGCTTGCCGGTGGCAAGTTTAATATCGGGAACTCCGTAGCTGTCCCTGAGTACCAGTCCAATCTTGCTGCTCGACGCGCCTTCCTTCCGGAGTTCAAGGATAACTTTTGTAATCCCTGCTACGTCCTTGTTGGACCATGCGGGGACTTCCTTGCGGTAG
>Ga0074195_1003182_pt1 | contig 16104 bp, 13 predicted proteins | sample EPASupsiteHSE623_FD_64525 | JGI IMG/M metagenome (GOLD analysis project Ga0074195, IMG submission 64525) | Bioremediated contaminated groundwater from EPA Superfund site, New Mexico - Sample HSE6-23 | ecosystem: Environmental > Aquatic > Deep subsurface > Groundwater > Contaminated ...
CTCGGGGCGGGCGGCGCGAAGCGCCGCCTGCGCGCCGTCGCCTTCCTTCACCTCGAATACATACATCTCGGTCGGATCGAAGACGCCCGAACCGATGAGGCTTTGCTTTTCCACCGTGCTGAGTCCGGCAAGCCGGGAAGTGCGAAGATAAATGCGCCCGCCAATCTTCGGATCGCTCTCCGACACCTTAAGGACCTTGTCCGCCTCCGTGCCTTTCACGCTTTCAGAAAATCCATACCAGGACTTCATGAGCGCGTCGTCGATCGCCCGCCGGATAATCACCGGGCTAAGCAGCTCGCCCGCCGTGCTGATGGCCAAAGCGATGAAAGCCAGAATCGTTATCAGCTTGTAGGGCTTGATATATGAGAGTATTCTCCGCGAAATCGCCCTATCGAATCCCTTCGTCACATCGTCGGTTTCAAAAAACTCTGCCATGGCTTATTTTCCCCCATCCACGGGGCTCGCGGAAACCTCTGCTTCCAGTTCCTGAAGCCCGGCTATCTCCGCGTAGAAGCCTTCTTCATCTTGGATCAACTGTTCATGCGAACCGTATTGAATCATCGCTCCATCCTTGAGGACGAGGATCCTGTCGCAATGCCGCAGCGTCGAAACTCGGTGCGAGACGATCACGTTTGTCCTATCCTTCCTTTCGAGGAGGAGGTTCTGCAAAATCTTCTCCTCCGTCTCCGCGTCGACCGCCGAAAGCGAATCGTCGAGCACGAGGATTTTTGGATCGAGAGCCAAGGCTCTCGCTATCGCGATCCGCTGCTTCTGCCCGCCGGAAAGGGTGAGCCCCTTCTCGCCGACGACCGTATCCCAACCAGCCGGAAAAAGCTGTACATCCCTCTCAAGGGAAGCTATTTTCGCCAACTCGAGAAAACGCTCCTCAGGCAATGCCGGATTTCCATAGAGCACGTTCTTCCTCACGGAGTCGGAAAAAAGAAAGGATTCCTGCGGCACGAAGCCGAAGGCCCCTCGAAGCGAGGAGAGCGTATAGGCGCAAATATCCTTTCCGCCGATGAAAATCCTGCCTTCGCCCGGATCCAAAAGTCGGGGCAGCACTTTGAGCAAGGTCGATTTGCCGCTCCCCACCCTCCCTAAAATTCCGAGCGTTTTTCCTTCCGGAACCTCAAAGCTGATACCTTCCAAAGCCGGCTTTGTCGAGCCAGGGAAGGAAAACCTCAAATCGCGGATTTCGAGCCCGCCTTTGGGCGCTTCGGCAATCGCGTTTTCCGCTTCCTGAATTTCGCTCTTGGTGTTGAGTACATCATTGATGCGCTTGAGGCTCGCCGCCCCGCGCTGGATGGTGTTGACCGTAAAACCCGCGCCCATGAGAGGCCATACAAGCATTTCCAGGTAGGAGATCATCGCTATGATATCGCCAGGGCTCATCTTATTTCGTATCACCGCCCCGCCGCCCGCGAGAATGAGGATGGCCGTGCTCACTCCCGCCAGGAAGGAGATGAGGGGGAAAAAGAAGCCGAAGGTCTTGACGAGCTCCATGATCGCGTCTTTGTAATGGTCGTTCGTTTCCGAGAAGCGTCCCGAGAAATGCCTTTCCTTCACGAAGGCTTTCACCACTCTCATGCCCGCTATCGTTTCCTGGGCTATGTCCGAGAGTTTGGAATAGACTTCCTGAACGCGCTTGAATTGTCCCCCCACCAATTTCCCGAAGAAAAGAATGAGGACCGTGATAAGGGGTAGCGGTATGATCGTATAGAGGGCGACCGAGGCATTGTCGGCGATCATGGCGATGAGAATCATCGATGACATGAAGACCCCGTCGACAAATGAGACGAATCCCATCCCCAGGGATTGCCGGACAGCGTTCATGTCATTGGTGGCTTTGGCCATCAAGTCGCCGGTCTTATTGGCTTGATAAAAGCCCGCCGACATCTCCATGAGGTGGCCAAAAAGCTTGTCCCTCATCTCGGTCTCGATGTGGCGGGAAGCGCCGATGATGAAGTAGCGCCAGAAATATCGCCCAATCGAGATGACCGCCGCTATGCCCACCATCCAGAGCGCCGGAGCCAGGATGGCCCTCATGCTGAATTGCCCGCTCGCGACGATATCCACGGCCTGCTTCACGAAGCGGGGAATCAGCACCTGAGCGGCATCCACGATCATTAAGCATAAAATTCCGACTATATAGTTTAGCTTGTATTTTTTAAGATACGGTATGATGGCTTGATATTCTTTAAACATAGTGGCCGATTTTACTCCTCAGCGTCATAAAACGCAATACTGACAGTCTTCCGCCGCGAAGCTTCATTTTCCGCCAATCTCCGTTTCGCTCCGGCCAGGATTGTCCGTCATCTTCTTTTCTGCCATAGTATGCCCGATGCGCGAATTCATCATTCATACGGACGGCGGATGTTCCGGTAACCCTGGCCCGGGAGCTTGGGCTTATGTTATGCGCTACGGCGAAAGGCTCAAGGAAGATTGCGGATACGATCCGCAAACGACAAACAATAAAATGGAACTCAAAGCGGTCATCGAGGCCCTCTTATTTATTACGTCCATCAAAGGTACTGTCGCGCCGCGGGAAGGGGAAACTAAAAAATCCACTCCCGGCTGGCTCAACGCTCCCGTCCACATCTATACCGATTCCCAGTATGTGAAAAACGGCGTTACCACATGGCTCAGAAGTTGGAAGCTCCGAGGCTGGAAAACGGCGGACAAGAAGCCGGTAAAAAATCAGGAGCTTTGGATGGAGCTCGATGGGCTCGTTCAGGAAGTTTCGCCCTCATTCTTCTGGGTGGAAGGACACGCCGGCGTTCCCGACAATGAACGTTGCGATTTTCTGGTGAGGGAGATGGTCAAATCAATGAGAACTCAAAAAACGTAAGTCGTCCGGCACCAATCGCGTATCTTTCCTAATTCCTCGCCTTGCAATTCCCCTGTTTGAGATTACTATTTCATCGGAGGAAAATGCATGAAAAAATTCGCTCTGGTTTCGTTCCTTATGCTTTTATCGGGTCTTGCGGCAACATCGCTCATATATGCCCAGGACAACCACGTGGATACGATACGCCCGGATGCGCCGGAATTGGCTCCCTATGGCGCATATTCGATCGGCGTTAAAACGGTAGCGTTCACGAATCCAGGACAGCTCGACATTGTCAAGGCCAAAGCCGGTCAAGCGATTCCTATCTACGACAGGCCGCTGACCGTCGAAGTATGGTATCCAGCCAAAGCGGGCACGGGGCAGACGGATATTACCGCTTACCACAATATCTTCACGCGCGATGGAAAGACGCTGGTGAACCTTTACGGGCGCGCCGTACGCGACGCCCAGCCCGATGCTGGCGCTGCTCCATATCCATTGCTCATCATTTCCCATGGCTATCCAGGCAATCGATTTCTCCTTAGTCACCTGGCTGAAAATCTCGCGAGCAAGGGCTATATCGTCGCGTCAATCGACCACACGGACAGTACCTACAATGATCAGGGCGCGTTCGCTTCAACCCTGCTCAACCGCCCGCTCGACATCCTTTTCGTCCTCAATTCTATGGCGCAGATGAATGTCGAGGATGCCGGATCAGGGCTCAAGGGGATGATCCAGGCTAACGACACCGCGCTCATTGGCTACTCGATGGGCGGCTATGGCGTCGTCAATACGATAGGAGGCGGATTTACCGCATCGATTGTCAAATCCGCCCTCGCTCCCCCCAATATGGCCCTCGCCGAACGGCAATCGGGAAACGAAAAATTTGTCGCGAGCATGGATCCGCGGATAAAGGCCGCGATAGCCATAGCCCCGTGGGGATGGAATATGGGATTCTGGGATAGGGATGGTCTTGCGGGCATTTCAACACCGACCTTCTACATGGCTGGTTCTGCAGATGCTTCCGCTGGATATTCTCCGGGAGTGCGAAATATCTTCGAGCTTGCCACGAATTCGGAGCGTTACCTTTTGACCTTTGAGAACGCAAGCCACAACGCTGCGGCCCCTATTCCCGCCCCGAAGGAAACCTGGCCCGCTCCAGGCTCAACCGTCTACAATGCCGGACACTATATGGATCCTGTCTGGGATACGGTGCGCATGAATAATATCGCCCAGCATTTCGCTACAGCCTTTTTAGGAAAATACCTGAAAGGCGATGCCGGAATGGATGCCTATCTCAATCTCTTTGAGTCCGGAAAGGAAGCCGTCTGGTCGGTGGACGCGAAGGGACAGCCCAAAGCCGATCATACCTACTGGAAAGGATTTGGAAACCGCAGCGCGGTCGGTCTGAAGTTGGAGCATCGGAAGCCTTGATGGAGGACAAGCGGCGATAATTAACAGCGGCCGCCTTAAGGGCAGCCGCTGGCGCATGGGACCAGGGCGACTCGAACGCCCGACCTACTGCTTAGAAGGCAGTTGCTCTATCCAGTTGAGCTATGATCCCTTCCCTTCGGGATGAGAGGATTTGAACCTCCGATCTTCTGCTCCCAAAGCAGACGCCTTAGCCCCTAGGCTACATCCCGATTAATCCAGCGGTACGCTAGACCGAAAATGCGGGCATTGTCAATACAGATTTGTCGACTCGGCTGTTGACAGCTGGCGATTTCGATTTATAATAATCCGGTTTCCTTATACATAAATAGGGATTACGCTTACCACCACCCTGCAAGGAGTCACTATGTCGTTCGCTACCGACCAGATCAGAAACATCGCCATAGCCGGACACGGGAGTACCGGCAAGACAACGCTGCTCGAACACATTCTCTTTCAGGGCGGAGCGATTTCCAAGCCTGAAACCATCGAATCGGGAAAGACGGTCAGCGACTTCGGGGAAGACGAAATCGCGCGCAAGATATCCGTCCGCTCAAGCCTAACCCACTGCGCGGTCCGTGACACGAAAATCAATTTCATCGATACGCCCGGATCCTCGGATTTTGTCGGCGAGGTCATTTTAGCCTTCAGGGCTTGCGAAAGCGCCCTCATGCTCATCGACGCGAGATCAGGCGTGCAGATCGAGACGATCAAGCTTTGGAGAAATCTCGATTCCCGATCCAAACCCCGCATGGTCTTCGTGACGCGCATGGACGAGGACCGCGCGGCGTATGCCGCCGCCCTCGAAGATATAAGGAACAAGTTCAAGGCGGCTCCGGCTCCCGTAACCATCCCGATGGGCGAAGGCCTGGGACTGGCCGGCGTCATCGATGTCATCAATGGCAAAGCATACATGAAACCCGCTTCAGGCGATCAGAAGGAAACACCCGCCGAGGTGCCCGCCGAGTACAAGGAAGCCGTGGAAGCGGCCAGGCTGCAGCTTTGCGAAGCCGCCGCCGAGGGCGACGATGAGCTTATGGAAAAGTACCTCCTGGAAGGTCAGCTGAACCAGGAGGACATGATCCGCGGGCTCAGGGAAGCCCTTGCCCAGGCAAAAGTAGTGCCGGCCTTCGCCGGCTCGGGACTCAAGAACGTGGGCGTCGCCGCCCTTCTCGAGTTCATCGTCTCCATGGCCCCCAATCCCTTCAGCCACGGGGTCGAGGAGATCAAGAATGATGACGGCAGCGTCGCCGAGATTTCCATCGACCCCTCCAAACCCGCCACGGCGATGGTGTTCAAGACGCAGATCGACCAATTCTCCGGCCGGCTTTCCTTCGTTAAGGTCTTTACCGGCGCTCTCGTTCCGGAACTCGAGATCGTGAATGTCCGCGATGGGCGCAGGGAACGTCTTTCCAAGCTCTATACGGCCCAGGGTAAGAAGATCGAAGATGTCCCTTCCCTTCCAGCCGGCGATATCGGCATCATAGCGAAGGCCGCCGACCTCAAGACGAACGACACCATTTCCGCCATGGACAGGCCCTTCGCCTTCAAGCCTCTCAAGCTTCCCACTCCCGTCCATCTCGTGGCGATCTCAGCCTCAAACAAAAAAGAGGAAGACAAGCTCAATGAGCTTCTGCTCAAAGCCGCCGAAGAAGATCTTACGTTCCAGGTAAAATACAACGCCGAGACGAAGGAAACGGTCATCGCGGGCATGGGCGATCTCCAGATCAATATGATCCTCGACAAGATTAAGAATCTCGCGAAGATCGCCGCGGAAACCAGGATTCCCCGCGTCGCTTACCGCGAAACCATCACCAAAAAGTCGGGAGCCGAGTACACGCACAAGAAGCAGACCGGAGGCCACGGACAGTACGCCCGCGTTGTCTTCGAGATCGAACCCCTCGCGCGAGGTGTAGGCTACGAGTTCGAGAATAAGCTTTTCGGACAGTCGGTCTCCCGCGGCTTCATCCCCGGCATTGAGAAAGGCATTCATCAGGCCATGGAAAACGGCGTCGTGGCCGGCTACCCTGTCGTGGACGTCAAGACGGCTATCACGGACGGCAAGGAACACCCCGTCGACTCATCGGAAATGGCGTTCAAGCTGGCTTCGCGCGGCGCGTTCAGGGAAGCGTCCAAAAACGCGAACCCCGTGCTTCTTGAGCCCATTATGGATCTCAGGGTTTTCGCGGAGGAAAAAAACCTAGGCGATGTCATGTCCGATCTCTCCAGCCGACGCGGCAGGATTTCCGGACAGAATCCGCTCGGCGGCGGCATCATCGAAGTCGACGCGCAGGTACCCCAAGCGGAACTTCTCCGCTATGCCATTGATCTCCGCGCGATGACCTCGGGAACCGCTTCCTTTGAGGTCGATTTTTCCCACTATGCCCCGATCACGGGCAAGATCGCCGAAGATGTCATAAAGGCGGCTCAGGCATTCAAGACCGCCGAGGCCGAGGAAGAATAAGCATAATTCTTCAGGGTTTAAAAAAGGGCTGCCCTCTTGGACAGCCTTTTTTTATGTTCCCTCGGCGGCATCGGCTTTTCGGTGGCCGCCTCAAGTATTCCGGAGGTTTGTCTCGCCCCGCTTTTCCTTCTCCTGGCTCCGCAGGAGCTCGATTTCCTTCAGGAATTCGTCGGCGGTTTCGTATTTCCTGTATACGGACGCGAAGCGTATGTAGGCCACCTTGTCCAAATCATACAGCCGCCGCAGCACCATGCTGCCGACCGCTTCGCTGGAGATCTCGTTGCTGGCCTTCGCCACCTGCGCGGCCTCGTCCTCGATCTCGTTGATGAAGTTTTCGATGGACATTTGGGAAATGGGCCTTTTCTCAAGAGCGCGTATCAAGCCCCTTTCGATTTTATTGCGTTCGAAGGGTTCGCGCCTGCCATCGCGCTTGACGATCATGAGGGGCTTTTCCTCGATGCGTTCATAGCTCGTGAATCGCAGGCCACAGGAAAGACATTCCCTGCGTCGCCGTATAGCTTCGCCATTGGCGAGGCTTCGCGAATCGATGACTTTATCGTCGAGGCTTCCGCAATGGGGGCATTTCATGGCTGGGATGGCTCCTTTGGCGCCGAGGCAAAATGCCTGAGAAATTCCATGGGAAGGGGAAATACGATCGTGGAGTTCTTTTCGACGGCGATTTCGGAAAGAGTTTGGAGATATCGCAGTTGAAGCGATGTCGGGGCTGCCGCCATCACGGTGGCGGCCTGGGCCAATTTTTCGCTGGCTTGGAGTTCTCCTTCAGCCGCAATGATTTTCGCCCTGCGCTCCCTTTCGGCTTCAGCCTGTTTCGCCATAGCACGTTTCATCGTCTCGGCTAGCTCCACCGCTTTTATTTCCACAGCGGTAACCTTTATGCCCCAAGGATCAGTGGCTTCGTCGAGAAGCTGCTTGAGTATCTGCCCCAGTTCCGCCCGCTTCGCCAACATTTCATCGAGCTCGTGCTGCCCCAGAACCGAACGAAGTATGGTTTGAGCGAGGAGGCTTGTGCTCTTGGTATAATCGGCGACCTTATTCACGGCGAGAGTAGGATCGAAAACGTTGAAATAGACGACGGCGTCGACGATCACCGGCACATTGTCGCGGGTGATTACTTCCTGCTTCGAAACATCGATCGTGAAAGTTCTCATGTCGACCTTCCGCATGACATCGAGGCTGAAGGGCAATATGAGGTTGAAACCCGGCCCGACAACCGCCATCATTCGTCCCAGCCTAAAGAGAACGCCCCGCTGGTATTCATTGATGATGCGCATCATGGGCACCATGATAACAACGGGAATTGCGAAAAGCGCCATAGCTACGGGATCATTCCAATATCCGAGCCAGAAGGTAATCGCGGCCCAGACAATTCCCGAAGCCACGAGGAAGATGAATACGGGCATCTGCTTGCGCGAGAGGGCGATGATGGCGAACCCTGCCCACCAAAAGCAAAAAAGAACAAATGCGGCCAGGAATAGACTCATATCATTCCCCCTCGCCTGCAAATATATACGATGCGATGGTTGCTGTCACGGCGCGAATTGCGTATTTTCATAAGGAGGAGGATAGCGATGGCATTTTCTGACAATCTAAAGGCGTTTTTTGAGAAAAGTTTCGACTCTTCGAAGGAATTCATCAATAAGGCAGGAGCCCAAGCACAGGTGTGGGGCGAGATGGGCAAGCTCAAGATCGAGATTCTGCAGCTTCGGGCCAAGGCCCAATCCCTTACCTCTCATCTTGGCGCTGGGGTGTACGAACTTCTCGTGGAAAAAGGCGAGCCAATGATCGGGACATATTCTGAAGGCATCGCCCCCATCATCGAACAACTCAAGACAATCGAGAGAGAGATTTCTGAGAAGGAATCGGCTTTCAAGCTTGCCGGCGGCAAGGATTCCGACCTCAACGGCGATGGGAAGCCTGACTGAAAGGCGGATTGGATCGACAGAGTTGACGGTCACTGCAATCATTGGTAGAGTGCCTTCGAATCGAATCGGGGGCACTGTTTGACCGCATTATCCATTGACGCCGTAATCTTCGACCTGGACGGAACGCTCGCTGACACCATTGGGGATTTGGCCGCTTCGGTCAATGCGGTGCTAGCCGCGCACGATTTTCCGCAGCATCCTATAGCCGACTATAGAACCATGGTTGGAAATGGTTTCTCCGCGCTTATTCAGCGCGCTCTTCCCCGCGAGGCCGCTGAGGATGATCGGGCCTTCAAGGGGCTTTTAACCGAGGCTTCTTCACTCTATGCGCGAGAATCGCTTACGACGACTAAGCCATATCCTGGGATACCGGAGCTTCTTCGCGCGCTTCAGGAAAGGCGTATCCCCTGCGCCGTCCTTTCCAACAAACCGGACGACATGACGCGGCATATGGTCTCATCGCTATTTCCGGGAATGCTTTTTTTGGCGGTGATTGGCGACAAGGCCTCGCGTCCCAAAAAGCCCAATCCCGCAAGCGCCCTCGCCATAGCGACTCTCGCGGGAATTCCTCCCTCGCGGTTTGCCTTCGTGGGCGATTCCGGCGTGGATATGGAAACGGCGAAATCAGCCGGAATGCTGCCTTTAGGAGCATCCTGGGGCTATCGTTCCATCGAGGAACTTGAGGCCCATGGAGCGGCCTCCATTCTTGAAAAGCCTTCGAGCCTCATCGCGCACCTTTGATTCGCGCGCGGATCCGATGCCGCCGCATCCCAAACTCCAGCTTGTTGATTGCGCAAAAACCGCTTAGCATTTATACTCGCTTTGGGTCAATCAGCAAGCCCCGAGCGGGCGTGAAGGAGCCACTATGGAAAAAAAGGATCTTATTCAAAGAGCGAATGAGTATATTTCCCAGGAAAAGGATCCCCTTTTCGCCGCTGAGGTTAAAGAGCTTTTGGCGCGAGATGACGCGAAAGAGCTGGAAGACCGGTTCTATAGGGACCTGGAATTCGGCACGGGGGGACTGCGCGGGGTGATAGGCGGCGGATACAACCGCATGAACACTCTCGTCGTAACGAGAGCCACGCAGGGTCTTTGCGATTATCTTAGGGAACAATTCCCCGACAAGCCCCTTTCAGCCTGTGTCGCGCACGATTCAAGGCGCCGCTCGAAGGATTTTGCCTTGGCGACAGCCCTGGTATTCGCGGCGAACGGCATCAAAGCCTATCTTTTCCCCTCGCTCCGCCCAACTCCTGAGCTTTCCTTCGCCGTGCGCAGCCTCGGCACCGATACCGGCGTCGTGGTGACGGCGAGTCATAACCCCCCGCAATACAATGGCTATAAGGCATATTGGAATGACGGATCCCAGGTCGTTCCGCCCCATGATGTCGGCATCATCGCAAAAGTGCAAACCGTCAAGCATGTAAAGAAACTGGATAAGGAGACAGCCCTCGCGAAGGGTCTTCTCGTCATCCTGGATTCCTCCATCGACGATGCCTATGTAAAAATGGTTAAATCGAAGCTCCTCCGGCCGGATCTCATAAAAAAGGAAGCTTCCTCGATCCAGGTAGTCTATACCCCGCTTCATGGCACGGGAGCCATGCTTTTTGAGCGCATCATGGGAGAGCTCGGCCTCAATGTCCTCACGGTGCCTGAGCAGCGCGAGCCTGACGGGGAATTCCCAACCGTCGCCTTCCCCAATCCGGAAGACCCCGCCGCGCTGAAGCTCGCCATCGCCCTGGGCCTCAAGGTTCGCGCCGATGTCGTGATGGCGACCGACCCCGACGCGGACAGGCTTGGCATCGCCGTGCCCGACAAGAAGGGCGAATTCGTCATGGTGACCGGCAATCAGCTCGGCGCTCTCCACCTCGACTATATCCTTTCTTCGCTCAAGGAACTCGGCAAAATGCCGCCGCGCCCCGCCTGCATAAAAAGCATCGTCACCACCGATTTTCAGGCGGCCATCGCCGCGAAATACGGCGCGGAATGCCGCGAATGCCTGACGGGTTTCAAATGGATCGCCGAAATGATGCGAACGCTTGAATTCGAGGGCAAGGATTTTGTCTACGCCACCGAGGAAAGCTATGGGCACCTCATTGAAACCGAAGTCAGGGATAAGGACGGCATATCGGCGGCGGCGCTCACCGCGGAAATGGCCTTATTCTGGCGCTCAAAAGGGAAAAGTCTTCTCGACAGGCTCGAAGACCTTTATTTGGAATTCGGCTATTACGAGGAAAAAGGCATTAGCAAGTATTTCCAGGGGCCGAAGGGCATGGAGATAATGTCGGGCATCATGGATGGGTATCGCCGCAAACAGCCGATAGCCCTCGGCGGCATTCCCGTGGTCAGCATGCGGGACATCAAGTCGGGAGAGGAGAAATCCATCGATTCAGCGGAAATTCGAAAAATCGATCTGCCGGAGAGCGATGTTCTTCAATGGCGCCTCCGGGATGGAACGCAGGTAACCGTTCGACCTTCCGGGACCGAACCCAAGATCAAATACTATATTCTATGCAGAACCGATTCGAAGCCCGCGGGAATCGAGATGGCGCGCCTTCAGACGAAAAACAAGATCGCGGCCATCGAAATCGATATCGGAAAAGTGATTGGCTGAACACTATCTCGCCGGCGCGCTACAAGGTGCCGAGTACCCAAGCCCTGAAGGTTGAAACATGTCTGATATTTCCGGTGGCGCTCCACTCTGGGCTCGCTTTGTTAACCCCTCTCCCCGCTTGGAGGAGAAAAACGCTTCGCGCGGATGGATTGTGCCACCCTCATCCGGTCGCCTTCCCCCTCCGCCGGGCGCCGCGGATGATTGTCCCCTCCCTTTCGATTGGGATAAGCGAGGTTACGCGGCCCTCGATGTCGAAACGACCGGTCTCGAAGCCTTCCGCGACCGCGTCATAGAGATTGGGATTGTCCTATTTTCCTATGACGCCGAAGGCGCCCTCATTGAAGAGCGCGTTTGGGACAGCCTCGTCAATCCGGGAATCCCCATTCCAGCATCGGCCACTGCCATTCACGGGATAACCGATCTCGACATATCGGCGGCGCCTTTTTTCGCCGAGCTTTCGGCTGAAATAGCCATCTTGCTGGAAAATAGAGTCATGGTTGCGCACAATGCCCCTTTCGATGCCGGATTTGTCGCCGAGGAATTTTCGCGCGCGGGGCGGCGATCGCCGCTCGGCGAAATCGCCGACAGCCTCGTCCTTCTCCGGCTTGCCGTCCCCAATCTACTTTCCTACAGTCTCGGCAAGGCGGCTTTCGTTTTAGGCGTGGAAACGGGGACTTCGCATCGAGCTCTCGATGACGCCCGAACCTGCATGCATCTTTTTACCCAAAGCGCTCGAAAGCTCGCCGGGACCTGCCCTTGAGGAAAATCGGGAAATGACGCCATCCGCAAAATCACGAGCCTTCCGCCTCGCTTTTATTCTTGGATCCGCTTTTATCGCATTAAGCTGCATCCTTCTCATAAAACCTTCGGCGTCAACGCGAGTTTCCTCCCGCATCGCCAACATGGCTGATTCCGCAGCCTCTCCTTCCAGCCTTTCTTCGCTCTCGGACGCCGAGGTCGCCACGCTGCTTTCAAAAGAAAAGATGGGCTCGCTTCGGCCCGAGGAAGCGAAGCTTTTCGGGGCTGCTATCGTTCCGCGCGCCGTTCTTGAGGACAAGGCTCCCGAGGAATATGCTGCTTGCTTTTTCCCTTCCCCTTCTGAGACACTCGCCATGCTCGCCCGGGATAGGGATGTGGATGATTATCTCGAAAACGCCGCGGAAAAAGGGCCCGCCGGAGCCTATTATCAAGCCGTGGCCGATATGGTGCCATCGATGAAGCCTTTGCGCGACAATTACGAACTGTTCTTTGCCGGCGTCTATGGAGCGCTGCGGGAAATGGGCAGGCTCAAAGTTCCCGCTCAGGCATACGCCGATTCCACGCTCTATAAAAGCGGCGTTACCCTCCCTCGCCTGTCCTCGAAGCCTCCGGCGCGGGAGTACGACTACTCCCACACCTTCGCCCTTGATATCTTCCTCGACGACATTGAGACCCTGCCCTTCAGCACGCTCGAGAAGGGGCCTGTCGTGTTTTCCCTCACTGACGCTCTCGTCATCGCGACAAGCGCGTCCTGGATGAGCGGAGAAGACCTTTCCACGTACCGTTCCGGCGGCATCACGCCAAAGGCGGGAAACGGCGTTATTCTTTATTCCCCGGCGAAGCGAAAATATTATCTCTATTTTCACCTCTTCGATGTTCTTGTTTCCCCTGGCGAAGCGATCCCAAAAGGCTATCCTCTCGGCCACGGAGGCAATACGGGCACCAATGCCCGCAAGCCAGGCCATGGCGAGCACCTGCACCTGGAAATCTACGACGCCGCGGCCTCGCGTTTTCTGAAAAACTACGATATAGCCGATATCGTATTCTGAACCATTCGATCGCCGAGGCATTGGGGAGCTCCCCTTTGCGCCAAGGCCAGGCAGGAGCCCTTCTCAGACGCACGCCGCAACGATAGAATATTCTCATGAGCGAAAACGCGAAAGAACGCATCATACTGGCCGGAGACATAGGCGGGACAAACACGAATCTCGCTCTCGTTCGATTCCTCGATGGCTCCTTCGATATACGGTTTTCGATGCAGTTTTCGACACAAGCCGAGACTTCGCTTATAAATCCGATGCGTCGCTTTCTCGAGAGAGCCAAAAGTGAGGGATTTTCAGCGCCCATCGATGTCTGCTGCATTTCAGCCGCGGGGCCGGTGCGGAACAACTCGATTCAGCTGACAAACGCTCCCTGGGCGATCAGCGCCGCGGAAATCACCGATCGCTTCCATCTCCCCGTCCATCTCATTAATGATTTCACGGCGATCTCTTATGCCGTCGTGCTCCTCGACTCGGGCGACGAAAAGCAGATCGCTCCGCTCGCTCATACCAATTCGCTGAAGCCCCTTCCCTCGAAGGGCATGGCGCTCGTCGTCGGCGCGGGGACGGGTTTAGGGGTTGGTTTTATCGATAAAAAGATCGACGGAAGCTATTGGGCTTATCCATCGGAAGGTGGCCATTCGGCTTTGCCCTGTTGGGATGACTTGAGCCTTTCGTTCTTCAGGTGGCTTGAAGCCAAAATCGGGACTGAACCCGGAATCGAACTCGCCGTTTCGGGCCAGGGTATCGGAAATATCTTCTCGTTTCTCTGTTCCGACGCCTTCGATGCTGCCGAGGCCTCTTCCTACGCGATGCCCTGCGGGTCGATCGAAGCCCTCGAAGGATCGATTGCTGAACGCATTCTGCGCAAACCAGAACTCGAAAGGCCGGCCATCATCGCCTCCAACAGGACGCAGGATCCGCGTTGCGCCCTGGCCATGGAGCTCTTCGTGGAATTTTACGCCCGAAAAGTCTCGAGCTTGGCATCCATTTTCCTCCCCGAGGGGGGGATTTATCTCGCCGGTGGCATTTCATCGAAAAATGAAGCCTTCCTCATGGAAGGCTATCGATTCATGCGCGTTTTCGAAAGAAATTACGCTCCTCACATCAAGGAGTTTCTCGCTGCCGTCCCCGTCATGATCGTCAGGAATTATTCCATTTCCCTCATCGGCGCGGCTAACGCGGCGATACAGCTCGGGAGGTAAGCGCATGCTCGAAATCTCTCCGGCTCTGAAAAGAGATATGGAATCCAAGGGCATCGACCTAGCCCTCTCGAAATCGATTCTCGAAGATTTCAACGCGGGCCTTTACGATACGATTCGGCCCGTCCGCGCCGCTGGCGTACCGAGTATCGATGGATCCACCGTCGTCGATCTTCGGCCATCGGATCGACCCGACGAGAGGCTTTTTTATTTTGATGCGTCCAAAGCTCGCGAAAACCTGGAGGCTTTTGGCATAGGCCTTCCCGCAAGCGTTCAGGGGGTTTCTAAAGAAAGCGACAATCGCGTCGCCTTTACTAAAAGTTCGCTTCTCGCTATCGGCATGGATGTCCTCGGCTTCACCGCCTTTGGCGTGTTGAATGGCGGCTCAGCCACGAGCTATGCGGATGGGAAGAAGAATCTCGCTCTCGGCAAGGATGTTTTCGACGCGGTCGCATCGTCGTTTGCCACCTTGTCCCCTCTCTGCAAGGATATGCCCAAGGGCATTACGCCCGCTTATATAAATCCAGACGGCAGCCCTGGGGCAAGTTTTCTCGAGCTGAAGATGCGCGCCCGTCTCCTCCTCGCCAAGCGGGCCTCGCTTTCGAAAGGGAAGAAAGGCTTTCAAAGTGGAAGGGATCGCGAAAAAAAAGAGTTCCTGCCGCTTTTCCAGATGACAAGTGGTTCCACCGATCCCCTTCTTCGCCGGTATTATGAAGAAATCGTTTCATCTCCCTTGCTGCGACCGATGGCCGCGGAAGTAAGCATCGATGCCGCGCGCTGGCGCACGGGCGTCCAGCCTTTGATCGCCGCCTTCAGCCATTCCTGCGAAGGACGACCCAAGCATATCTTCGATGCGGCCTACGGCAAAAAAGACGCCTCGCTTCCGTTGCCTGGCGGCCATGGCCAATGCTTTCGAGTATTGAGCGATGTCTTGAAGGCGCTTCGCCAAGAAGGCATGCGCTATGCTTGCCTCGGAAATGTCGATAACCTCGGCTACACGCCGGACCCCGTCGAGTTGGCGATCATGGCCATTTCCGGCCAGCCCGCCGCTTTTGATTTCGCCGTCCGCACGCCCATGGATGTAAAGGGCGGCATACTTGTGGAAAACGAAAGCGGCGGGCGCACAATCGCCGATATCGGCCCCGCCATCGCTTTCGATGAAGTGATCGACCTGGAGCGCAAAGGCTTCAGCATTCTGTTCAACTGCGCTTCAGGAATTTTCGACCTCGATTACATTGTTCCGAGAATCGAGGAGATCGCGAGGCATTTGCCGGTTCGATTCAGTGACCAAGACAAGGACGCGGGCAAGTATTCCCAAGCCGAGCAAGTTACCTGGGAGGTAAGCTCCCTTCTGCCATCCTTCATCGCCTTCGCGGTGGAAAAGAGGGAGCGGTTCCTCGCCGCGAAATTATTGATCGAGACCCTGCTTACGAGCGGCGTGGGCGCTTCCAGCCCCTCCATCCCGCCGGATCTGAGGGAAACGGCCCTGGCGCTTCATGGAGGCCTTGAATCAGCTTTAAGGAGCATCTATGGCCTTGAGCTCTCCGGCGGCAAATGGATTCCACGGGAGCTTATTGCCCGCTCGATGTGACGGGCTCGACCTTGCGTACTTCCACGGGAATCCCATGCATGATGCATGAAATGCTTTCCTCCGTCCCCTTGGTCGAGGAAAGGTAATTGGCCGAGCCCATCGGCGCTTTTCCCGGAGCCGACGCCACGCACCAGGTACCCTCGTCGAGGGACACGACGCCGCGCATCAATTCATTCGTGCCGCGTATCGCGGCGCGCGTGGACCCCGTCGTGGAAACGATCTCGGCGATATCCCCG
>Ga0074195_1003183_pt1 | contig 16095 bp, 13 predicted proteins | sample EPASupsiteHSE623_FD_64525 | JGI IMG/M metagenome (GOLD analysis project Ga0074195, IMG submission 64525) | Bioremediated contaminated groundwater from EPA Superfund site, New Mexico - Sample HSE6-23 | ecosystem: Environmental > Aquatic > Deep subsurface > Groundwater > Contaminated ...
CGAGCTGGTCGGTCGTGCCCGGGTCAGGCCCGGGGCGGAGTAGATCTCTTCCCCGCCCGAACCCTGTCAGCCCAGGGGGGTCCGTTTCGAAGAGCAAAACAGGGTTCATTCCAGAGAGCGCTTGGGGCCGGATCTCCGGTCGCCTCGAAGAGTCATCGCGTTACAGACGGCATCACATCGACGTTTCGACCGACACGTCACGGGCATCGCTCTTGGATTGCGGATATCAGACCATGCGACGGCTCAGCGGCAGTCCGGAGTCTTTTCGTTGAACCTGTTGACGATTTGATCCTCGTCCCTCTTGATGTCCTCAGGAATACCCTTCTTTTTCTTGGCAGCCATCTTCGTGGCCGGGGGTGTTTGTACCGGCTTCGCCGGGGGAGGTGGTGTCGGCTTGATGGCGGCAGGACCGAGGGCCTTGAGCATCTCACGGTGCCGGTTTCTCTTGGGCATGGGTGATCTCCTGAAAGTCAGCGTGAGCTGCGGCCATTCTATCAGGAAGGACGATCTGGCTCAACGGATTGGCGTGGGATAGAACGGCGGTCTGGTCGGGCTTGGTCAGGCCCGTCGGGCTCCTAGAGATAACTCTTGCGGAGAAACAAGTCCGTCTTCGGACAGACCACGCGGTCGATGAACAGAGTTCCATCCAGATGGTCGACCTCGTGCTGGATCGCCACCGATTCGAAATCGCGGGCCCGGACCGTCCGTGGTTGGAGACTCTCATCGAGAGCTTCGAACTCCGTGAACGTGGCCCGGGTGACGTTGGCCGTGTAACTGGGTAACGAGAGGCACCCCTCACGGAACACCTTGGACCCGGACGAACTCTTGAGAACCGGATTGACGAGAACCAGACGGCCCTGGCTCTCGACCTTCTTGCGGTAGCGGGAAACGTCCACGACTACGACGCGCCAGAGCGCCCCGACCTGCGGGGCGGCAAGACCCACGCAGCCGGGCAGGGATTCCATGGTCTCTATGAGGTCAGCGACCAGCTGCGCAAAAGCGTCTGTGCGCTCGGTCACCGCGTCGCAACGCTTTCTCAACTCCGGCGCCGGGTATTTGAGAATTGGAAGCGTGGCCATCAGAGCACGGTACACTCGATCGGTTGAACGGAGATCTCCACTGTCAGCTCCTCTGCCAGCCGGCGCAGCTCCACCTCGACCTCGGACATCCTGGTGTCCGCTCCGGAGACGACCTCCATCAGCACGATATAGACCGAGTTCTGGTCCTCATCCGTGATACGGGTCTCCACATCCTTGATATTGATCCCGCTGCGCGCCATCACGTCGGCGACGCGGTAGACGATACCGGGCCGGTCGGCGCCCATCACCTTCACCAAATAGGTGTCCTTCTGCTCCGTGGCCGGCGCGGCCCTATCGGGGGCCTCGGGCAGCTCTTTCACGAAGATCTCGATGCCGACGTCCCGGCGCACCGGGTCGAACCGGAGGGAGAGATCGCCGAGGTCGAGAGTGCGTGGAACGGTCACGACCAGGATCATCGCGAACTGTCCGGACAGAATCGTCATGGACGTATCTCTGAGATTCCCGCCGATTTCGTACAGAACACGACAGACACCGGCCACGATGCCGGGCCTGTCCTCACCAAGGGCCGTCAAAGCGATCAGACGCACGGTCATCTGCCTCCTCGAAGACAGGATCTCGAAGACCATCTGTCGAGACCAAAAGTCCTAATCGACTTTATCACGTTGCGGGAGCGGGAGCCATCATCACTCAGAGTCTCCCGAACGGTCCCTTCACCGCCGTCAGACGGTCCGGCCGGATACCCGGTCTTGGACGAATGCGGCCTGGCAGGTGCGACCTTGGCTCCTCGGACACGAACAAAACGACAAGTCCCACGCCGATGGACAGCACATCGCCGAGAGAAGGACCACGGAGGGCCTATCCCCGAAAAGCTGACCGTTCAAGGGCGACATCATCACGCACAGGGCTGAGCGGATCCATTCGGGCACATTTTCAAGATACGGATCTGCCGCCGGATAGCCGCCCGGACTACCCCAGCCGGCGCAGCGTTGGGCCAGGTCCAGGAACAACAGGAGAAGCAACGGCGCGAGAGTTCGGAGTCGCTCCGTCGACGAGGAGATCGAGGGTTTCTCGCAACCGCTCGTCGCAACCGCAGCGTGTCGTCAAGGGGCGAAGCAGTACCGCACGAATCGAGTTTTGCGGGCACGGCCTCGTGAGCCCTTCCATGCGATGGAGATCTCGAGACGAAAGAGCCCCGGGTGACTTGGATCCGGAGTCCTGGTGATCTGGGGCTGAGTTGACATCTTGAGTCTCGCCATGTTGTCGAGATAGGCCTGATCGAACAGCGACCATTGCTTCACGTTCATCTCGACCGGCAGGCACATCTCCACGAGCGGGGGCCCTTCCGGTTTTCCTGATTGAGCAGGGGTACCAGGAAGCGGCCAGAGGCTCTTGTACCGTTTGAAGCGGTCGACCATGTCCAGACAGAGCCCCTGAGCCAGCGAGCGCTCGAGGGTCTCCTGCTGCTGATCCAAATTCTGGGATGAAAGCTGCATCAGTGAAATCCCCATAACAGCGGCAATCGCCGCCACGACGAGGACTTCAAGCATGGTTGCGCCTCGGTCCATCAGTTGCCTCCGCCTCCGGCCCCGCTTCCAGTCCCGCCTCCGGCCCCGCCCCCGGTCAAACAACAACTACAACTGGGTCGCTCAAAGGTGAAACACGACGAGAACAGACAGGGGCAAGCGGCGATCCTGGTCGGGAGATCTGGCGTCGCAACACCGACCAGAGTCGAGAACGGAAGGAACCGATTGCCCTCAATCGCTTTCAACACCATCTTCACGCGAAAGAACACCCTTCCCTCGTTCTCCAGAGGGGCCACGAATCTCCACCGGATCTCCTGGAGGCGGAGTCCGCGGAACCGTCCCTCATCCGTCTCGACGATGGGCCCGACCCATTCCGCCGGCCATGGATTCGAAGGGAAGCTCACCTTCGTGTACCAGGGAGATTCCTGCTTCCACCGCCAGACGATCTTGCGGAAGGAGAGCCCCTCTTCCCGAGCCGATGAAGACCGACGCTTCGCCTCATAGTAAACGAGGAACCTCTTCCGCTCGTTCCCCTCTCTCTTCTCGGTCACGAACTGAATCGAGGATCCGGTCGGCTCGGAGATCACAAACGAATTGCCTTCGTGGTCTCGTGCGTCCTCAAAAGGGTTCATAACCATGGACTGCAGTTCGAGCCGCATGTTCTCCAGGAGAAAGAAAGCGTCCTGGGTCTGGCTCAGGTTGCCGTAGGTGTAGCGGGACTGTCTGGACATCATGTTGGAAAGTGAGAAGATGACCCCGATGAGCGTGGCGAGGATCACGATTCCGACCATAAACTCCACGAGAGTCGTAGCACGGCGTCGGCTGGTCTTTCGGGTGCTCACTCTTCACGACTCCTATCCACCACGAATCGGCAAGGCACCGGGTTGACGCGGAACGTCTTTCCGTTGACATCCAAAGTGATGTAATGACGAGCGGTCACACGACGAAACAGCTCACGTTTTCCGAGTTTGTACGATGCTTGACAGCACAGCTCCACCTCGCCGTAATTGTTGACCGTGCCGTAGTAGACGGGACGAACGCTGACGTCCGACAAACGAACGTCGATGCCTTCGGCAGACATGATCTTCGGTGTCTGAACGGCGGTGTACGTGAGCGTCGAAACTCCCATGACCGCCTCACCCGTGACCACGCCTCCAGCCGCTTCTGAACGAATGTGGGAATAGAGATCCCGCTGTGACACCACTTGAGAAATCACCGTGCTGAAATCCGCGAGACACTCGTCGACCGCGGACTCGGCCATCTCCAACGCGTAGCGGCCCTGAAGGGCCGCGATGCTGACCGATCGGGTCATCGTCGCCTGTCCGGCTACATTGATCACCAAAACGAACGCACCCATGATCAGGGCGACAAAGCCCAAAGCCGCGAAAATGGCACCGTCACGCCTCAAACCACGCGGACGGCCCGCCCATTTCTCCGAAGTGCCTGGCGTTCGTGGGCAGGGGACGAGAGCGACGGTCACCATTTCCGGACTCCTGACGGTTTTTGTTTGAGAGGACACTCCCTCGCGAAAGATGACGGATCAATGGCGAAATCCGTGACAGGGCATCCCACAGTGCTCGTCCGGAATCGGCTCTGCACTGCGGGAGCCCTCGCCGAGAGGAATCCCGCCGGAAATGTCATCGAGAGACGACTCGACGGACGGTCTATCCCTTTCTCTTGGGAAACCAGTCCCAGGATCGGCAAGTCCGTCCGTTGCGGATGAACCACGAGGAGTACCCCTCGTGGGTGACCGAAACGGCCGTAATTCCTGCCGAAGACGCGGACACGCACTCTCCGACCTGACAGACGCCGTCGCCGTTCGCATCGATCCAGATGATGAGTCGAGAGCACTCATTGCCGGAAAGGATGCCATCGGAGTTTGCGTCGAGGAGAGCGAGTTTGGCGTAGCCGTTGTCAAAGCCGTCCTGGTCGCCGAACAGCTCGCTCGCGGAATCGACAAGGCCGTTTCCGTTGACGTCCAGAGCGAGGAGTCCGTCCTGCCCGGGCTTGAGCCATTCTGTCTGGGAAGCCCGCCCTTGGCCCGTGATGTCAAAAAAGACCGACCCCGGAGACCGACCCCCCTTGAGTCCCCCCGCGTCCAGCGATGTGACGTCCGCGACACCGTTCCCATTCATATCGAAGAGAATCGGATCGCTCGAAAGGGCTGTTGCCGCACACGCGTCCATGGCAGCGCACACGTTCTGATTGGTGGGCACGGCCGCGGCCTTTTCGGCGAGCTTCAGCGCGTTTCTCGTGGAAACGACCTGGAGCCCCTGCCGGAACTGAGAGTTCTGCGACTGCGCGCTGTCGACCTGACCCAACGTGTCCTTGAGCGTCCGAACGGCTCCGGACACGTCGCCTTGCTGATAGGCTGTCATTGTCTGGTTAAGGCCCGGAGAAGTCCGCAGGATCCCATAACCTTCCGCCGGGTTTCGAGTCGTCAGATAACTGAATCCTGGCAGAGTCTTCTCGATCGGCCCGTTCGAGGAACGAGATCCGGGGTATGCGTCCGGAAGTCGTGACGAATCCGCTCCGACGAGACGCTGAAAGGAGCTGACGAACGAATCCAACTGTCTCGCACTGCTCGAACTCCACTGCGGACCGGAGTCGTTGGATTTCCCCACATCCGCCAGTTCGGAAGGGGACTCTCCGGAAACCCCTTCGGTATTGGCGAAAGCCCCTCCATGCAGAGATCCGACCCACACGATCGCGACCAGAAACGCCCGTGTACACTGACTGGAATTCACGTCGTGTATCCCTCCTCAAATCCCGTACGTGCCGTCCATCGACCCCAATTTGCGGATCGAGTTGCACCGCGCACGGACCCATTCTCGAAGTTCTCAGCGTACCTGAACGGATACGGTCTTCAAGACAGAGATCAGGAGGACCCCTGTGCATCCGCCGATACGGTTGGCTTTGGGTCTCGCGGTCCGACATGTAACAAACGAAGTGCCAAACCTGATCGACCTCCGAGAGGCCTTCAGGAAGCCATTTTGCTGTGAGAGCGAGGAGTTCGCGGACCAGGAAACGGTCAGAAAAACTATCACATTCGTCAATCGATTGACCGATTGAAACTTGTCGAAACCTACCGGACGCTCGAAAGCACGTCGCAATCCACGTATTTGCCGCGCATCATGGAATCGATGCCGTAGGCTTTCGTCACCTTGCTGATGAGCGCGTATGCCTCGCAGGTCGACCCCCCTCCTCTTGCCCTCCGGGTCGTTCTGGGCCGCTTCTCGATAGAGGCGACATAGGAATCGGCCGTATTCAAGAGAGACTCGACGTCTCGTGCGAGGTGATCCTGGGCCTTCTCGAGCAGCGACCGTACCTTCCGCGGAAGGGTTGTGGGGACGGTGAGCGTTTTCATCGCCCGGTCGCACTCCAGACACTTGGCAAAGGCGTTTTTGGGATCTCTCGTCAACCCTCCGTCGACCGAGGCATAGAAGCAGGGGCTATGGGCACGACACTCCAGGTCCCTCAGATAGAGCAGAACAGCTCTTTTCTGTTCCGCGAGCGGCGTGGCCACGGAGCGGAGATCCTCTTCGGTGACGTTGGTTCGGTTCAGCTTCGCGGCCAGAATGGCGACGAAAACGGCAAGAATGAACGCGAGAACACGCATGGGCCCTCCTTCCGGGACGACAGGGAAGAGGGTCGTTCCCTTCGGGTCGATGGCTGTGACCAAAACCATGAACTCGCTGACGGACTACAAGGAATCTACCGGGGAAGGCTGAACCTCGGGCGGGTCGCGCGGATCTCAATGGGTATTCCCGAACGCCCCAGTTTTGAACCCCGTGAGGGGTTCGCCGACTCTCTATCGGCGCCAATCGGTAGTTGTCCATTATGTCTCCGGAGGGGCACAAACGATGTAACTCCGCGATTACGCCGAGTCCAGGTCCGCACCGCTGTTTAGTTGTCGAAAAGCGACGAGACCACCAATCGGCCAAGGCGAGCAGACGCGCGACCAGACGCGGAAACAGAGGTCCGGGAGATCTCAATTATCGGACTTCGGGTCGCGAAACAGATGGTTGCGTCCGCACGACCACATCCGAAAAATCGACCGGACAGTCTGGCACGTTGATTGCTCGTACTCTCTCCCGAACAGGGATCGCATCGGTTCTTCCGAAAAGGCCGGGCGCACCCTGGACCGCTGTGGATCAACACTCTTCCGACACTGCGGTAACACGGGGGATTGATAGGCGCGTCAGATCCTGCCATCACACGGAGGCTGCCATGTTTTGTTTTTGGCTGTCCTGCCCGGTTTCTCCACGGGCAATCGATTCTCGACTCATCCGTTCCATAACCACGTTCGTTCTCTTTGTCCTCACTGCGACCGATCCGATCCTTGCTCGAACGGCCATCATCGGACCCGCCGCGGTTGGAGATCGCCTCGCGACGCGTCCCTTCGCGGTGGGTTGGCTCTGTCGACGAGACGGAGGGGGCGGGGTGTATGCGGATCTCCGCCAAGGTCTACGGGTAGACGTTCTCGAAACAGGGGCCGGAGGAGCGTTTCATCGCGTGCGCGTCCCCTACCCGGACCGACGAGTGATCCGCCAGGATTCTTCCTGGCCGGAAACTGAGGGAGGGGCGACCGGATGGGTACGAGCGGATCAGCTTCAGCTCACGACGGATGGGCCGAGCTCGACGTCAAACGGCGAGCAGATCGGTGTCGCGGAACCGGCGGGAGACATGGACCCCGGCCGAAGCGAAGCCGCCGCGTCATCCGACTGGGTCGGATCCACGGAAGGGCGTGAGGATCCGGACTCTCGGCAAACGATTGAGAGCACGCCATCGGCTGTCCACTACGTGTTCTGTGCCACCGGCAAGGACGGGGCCTACTTCGAGACATTGGCCTTGGGCCAGCCGTCCGACGTCATGAACATGGTCCGTGACGACATCCAAGCAACGCGCGCCGTGGCCGGGCTGTCGGAGTCGGTGAAGATCGTACGGGTCAGAGTCAGTACTCCGGGCGCAATGCTGGATGTCCTGAAGAACGGACGGATCCCGAAAGACGGACGGGACACGCCGTCGATCTACACTCCCAACCAACTCGTGCAGAGCTCAGTCAAAATCACCGGATTTGCCGTCGTATCGCATGCCGGATCCTACGGTCCGATGATTCCGTATCCGGACTACAAGCAGTTCACCTATCCGCCCCTTCAAGATGACAAAAAGAATGGAGGGCCCAACACACTGTCCGCCCGATTGGCTCAGGGTGCTCGAATCCGTTACACCGGATGCAACTCCGGCAACGACCATCAATTCTACGAAGTGGATGAACCCGGAAAGCGAGGCAATCCCTCCATTGCCCACGCCACAGCGTCCATCTACGCGGACAAAAAGGTCGTGACTTACGGAAAATTCAACAGCGGCGACATCAAGAGCACTCATTACATGTGGTTCGCCTGCCCCGATGGGCAAAACTACCCGATCCGCTACGGCAAACCCAAGACGTCCTATTCCTTCAGTGCCATAGGACAACGATTCAGCCGGGACAGCGGCAAACCCGAGTCGCTGAAGTCCGCCATCCAGGCTGTGGACTCGAATCCCCAGGGTGGTTGGTCTGCGGTCCAGAAAAAGGTCACTCAAGCCGGTGTCAGCGGCGACCTTCTCAAGAAAGTCGAGACCGCTGTCACGAGCGGGAAACTCGCCAAAGCGATCAGAGAGAGCAAAGCGGCAAATGGTGGGAAGCTCGACCTCGACGATTTCCGTCTCTGGGTTGTCCTTCTCCGGCCCGCGAAGTGGGATACCGAGTTCCGTGCCGACCTGTGCGATGACGCCAATGTCGCTCAGTCCAAGTTTCGTCCGTAGAGGAGGTCCAGAGTCGCCATGCGTAACCCATCGGTTTTCTGCTTGATCGTACTGTCGCTCATGGTCAGCGCGAGTGAAACGATTGCCAGCTTACCCCCTTCCCAGGACACAGCCCCAGCCGACTCGAATGTGGGACAACCGGCCATCAAACGACCGTCCGCGGCGCGAGATCCGGATCAGAGCTCAGACAATCGTTTGGTTTCTTCCTGGAAAGATGCGGATGCCCAAGTCGCGTTCGAGGGGGCCCGCCGACTTCAGGACCGCGGGCTCTACGAGCAGGCCCTCGAACGTTTCCAGTCCTGTCTCGAAAAGGAACCCCAGGCAGAGACTCACTACTACATGGGGGAATGTCTGGACGTACTGGAACGTCCGGAACTTGCGGCAGACCATCTCTCACGCTACCTGGAGAAAGTTCCCTCAGATGCGGAAGCTGTCACTCGCCTCGGGTGCGTACAACTCAAGTGCAACCGCCCGGACGACGCGATCAAGACTTTTTCCAGTCTGGTCCGACTGCACGGCGACCTTGGTCGAAGCGGTCTCAGATCAGCCTATATTCAGAAAGGAGAAGCAGACCTGGCGACCAAGAACTACCGCCAGGCGGAGCAGGACTTTGCCGCGGCGCTCGAGGTCGGCGGAACCGACTCGGAGTCTCAGGACGGGATGGGGAGGTCCCTTCGGGGGCAACTGGAAGAACAGGAGGCCCGAGGCGCGTTCCAGGACGCGTTCCAAACAGCGCTCCGTTTGTACGAATACGGCCGACTGGATGGATTGAGATCGGTGCTCGATCGGACATTCCGCGCGGCCGGCCAGCCTTCGGCTTACAACGAGCGACTGCAGTCGATCCTGAAGGATCCGCAGTTGAAATAATAGAACCAAGATGCCTGCTTCCAAGGACTCGGTGCCGTCCGTTTCCACCTGTCTGGTGTGCCGCCTCCCCCTCGCCGGAAGGCCGGTGACCACGTGCCCTTCCTGCGAGACCGTCCTCCATTCTGACTGTGCCCAATACCTTGGCGGTTGCGCGCGCTTCGCTTGCGTGGAGGCCGCGACCCCTCGGGGGCGGGTCGTGAAGTTTCTGCAGGCCCGATTGACCGCGTCTTCCGGACAGTTGCTGGGGCTCGCCCTAATCGGGGCCTTACCGTTGGTGCAGATGCTGACGGCGGGCCTTTTCATCAAGCCGTTTCTCGTTCTTTCGGGAATCATAACCGGCCTGATCCTCGCAAAAGCCGCCCATACCGTGTACCTCAAGTGGACTCTCTCGAGACCCTCGGTGCCTCGTCAGACTCTTCTCGATCTGTTCGACCGCTTCTTTCTGCAAGCCCCGCGAGAAACCCCGAGTGCTTGGGCCCATCGGCTCTGGTATGGACTGAGCGCCTGCATGGGGATGAGGGCGCTCAAGTACCTCTTTCTCGGCTTCTGGAACGGCGCCCTCTCGATGGGCCTGACGGCCCTGGCCTGTGCGGCCATGGCGTACGGCTATCAGATCAGCCACAAAGCCAGTCAAAATGCCGAACAGATGGTGCGCCTCTGGCGTGACGAGCTCTTGGCCCTGGGTGGGGTTGCCGCCCAGCGCGTCGAATCGAAGGTGCGAATCGAGGGCGAAATTTCGGAAGTCACCCCGAAGAAGCTCCCCATCGGGAAAGACATTCCCTAATTCGATCAAACCGGGCAAGCCGACGAGTGCCGTTTGCCAGCGGACGGCGCACGCTCCGGACGGTCACGGTTCGTCCGCAAACCGCCCCTCGCTACTCCAGACTTGCCCTTTCCGTCCTTTGTTGCCTACAAGACTCCTCTTGCCTACAATGCTCCACGCTGGCATCCTTGGGCACATCGCGTCCACCCCTACTTTACGCTGCGAGGCAACTCCGCTTCCGGTCTGAGCCGCTCGATTGAGGTGTCGGTCGTGGAAAAGACGATCCAGAAGCGCGCCGAAAGTCGAAGACCTGAAGAAAGACCTGAAGACTGTGGGGCGACGCAGAAATTCTGCCCCTCCTGCCACACCCGGGTCCGCGTCGATTCGACCTGTTGCCCCTCCTGCAGCCTGCCCCTTCCGGAAGCATCCCCCGCCCCGCGGAAGATGACTGAGCCGCTCGTGGGACAGAGGCCTGAAACCGACGAGGGGACGTCCGAGCTTTTTCCCGATCTGTTGGCTGATCGATACCGGATCCTGAGCCTTCTGGGGCAAGGAGGAATGGGCGCTGTCTACAGGGCACTCGACACGCGACTGGATCGAGAGATCGCCCTCAAGCTGCTGATTCATTCGGATAGGGAGTTGGCCTCCCTGTTCGAACAAGAGGCTCGAATCCTGGCCAATTTCGAACACGATCACATTGTCCGGATCTACGATTTCGGGCTGGTCGACGGGATTCCGTATCTCACGATGGAGTACGTCCGGGGCTGGTCGCTCGCGACCCGACTGGCCGAGAGACGTCCGACTCTCGTGGAGGCGGTACGGATCGCCATCGACATTCTCAAGGGGATCGCGGAGGCGCACGGACGAGGGATCGTTCATCGAGACCTGAAGCCGGCCAACGTCTTCATCGACGAGACCGGCCGGGTCAAGGTGGCGGACTTCGGAATGGCTTTCCGGTTCGCATCCGACGGACGCGAGACGGCCGGCGCGAAACCCGACGTGATCGTCGGCACTCCCGGCTACATGGCACCCGAGGTCCGCCGGGGAAACCCGGCGAATCCTCCGGCAGACGTCTATTCAGTGGGCGTTGTCCTTCACGAGATGCTCACGGGGCAGCGGCTCTACGACGTTTCGGATCTGTCCTCTTACCTCCTGGAGCCGCCTTCGGTTCCTCGGGCTCCCTCGGCCTCGAACCCCAGCGTGCCCTCGATCCTGGACGCGATCGTACTCCGCGCGCTGGATCCGGACCCGGGCGCGCGACCGGACGCGCGAGCCCTGACCTCCCTCCTGTCGGAGTGGCTCGAGCAGTCACATAACGCCGCGAGAAGACCCGCGGCCGAAGGTCTTCCGCCCCACCCGTACAAGTTTCTCTCTCACTACGGGAAAGGCGACCGGGCGATCTTCTTCGGCCGGGACGCGGAAATCGAGGAACTGGTCGAAATCCTCGCGAATTCGCCCATCCGCCTCCTGTTCCTCTTCGGGCCATGCGGGGTCGGGAAATCGTCCTTGATTCAAGCCGGGGTCCTCCCGGCCCTCGCGGACAACCTCTTCGAGTCCGTGGTTCTCACGTCCGGCGGAAATCCCGCGGAAACCCTTCTCGAGGAGGTGGCCTTTCGCGCGCGGTCTCTTGGAATACCGATCGCGGGCCATGGAACTCCGATCCCGCAGCTGCTCGCGGCAAGCCCGCGACTGCTCGCGGACGCGCTGCACGAGTGGGGGCGCTCCACGGGCAAGACGATGATCCTCGTCCTCGATCAACTCGAGGAACTGTTCACCCATAACTCCAAAGGCTCCCCGATCGTGGGAGAGTTCTTTCGGGTCGTCGAGGTCGTGGCCGGAACCCGGTCGATTCCGGCCAAATTGGTCCTTTCGTTTCGAACCGAGTTCCTCGGAGACCTCTATCCTCTCGAGGAAAAGCTGCAACGCTACCAGAGATCCGTGGCTGTCCGGGAAATCGGGGAACACGGGCTCATCGAGGTGATCGAGGGTCCGACCCGTCTGGCGGCGTACGGGTTTCGATACCAGGACGGCTTTGCCTCCCACTTGACGAGCGAGATTATCCGAAACACGTCCGGAGCGAGCGAGGCCGCGCTTCCGGTGCTGCAGATCGTCTGCCGTCAGCTTTACGACGCGATGAAGAGCTCCGCCGGGAATACGATCGGTTGGTCGCTCTACGAAGAGACCCTGGGAAGCGTGAGCGAGGCCCTTGGCCGGTACGTCGAAGAACGGCTCAAACATCCGGTCTACGCTCATCGCGGGGCCGTTGCCCGTCAGATGCTCAAAGCCCTCACGGTCAAGGAGGGGGCCGAACGGTTCGCCAGAGCCGGCGACGAGGATGACCTGTTGAGCTTCCCGGATCGAGTGGGAGCCCAAAGAACGCTCGAACAGCTCATTGCCGACCACTTGGTCGTACGCGCGGAGACCGGGGACGGCGCGAGACACGTGCGACTCGCGTCCGAGGTGATCTGTCCGCTCATCGACAGTTGGAGCGTCGAAACCGGAGAGCTCGACCGGGCCGCCCGAACGCTCTCGAAGGCTCACCGTCAATGGATGGAGGGCGGAAGGCGATCGGAAGATCTGCTGGTAGGAAGCGCCCTGTCTCTCGTGAGTGAACACCTCGACGCCCTGAACGGCTTTTCCGAAAGTGAACACCGGTTCGTTCGCGCCTCGGAGGCTCGCAGGAAACGACGCAAGACCAAGGGAATCTGCGTGACCGCGATCGTCACGACAGTGATGAGTTTCTTGTTTTACACCGCCTACTTGCAGCCCGGCACGGTCCGAATCGACTCCGAGCCCCGTCAGGCGACGGTTTACTGGGGAGACAAGCTTCTCGGCCAGACACCCCTCACTTGGAGAGCCAGCCCCGGAACCTACACGTTCACACTTTCGAGGAGTCCTTACGACTCGGCCCGGGTCGACGTTCGGATTCCTTCGGGCGGGGTCGCGGACTACAGGCCGGTTCTGCGATACCCCTTCGGCATCCTTGCCGTCAGCTCGAACCCTTCCAACATAGAGTGCGAGGTCCGGTCGGCGGCCGCGCCGGAGGCTCGTCCGCTTCTCGCGCGGGCAGCCCCGTTCACGACAGAGGTCCCGGTCGGTTCTTACGTGATCAAGGCAACGCGCTCCGGCTACGTCACGACAACGACCGCTCCCTTCAGCGTGGGTGCCAATCGAGAGCTCTCCCACCGCACGATCACTCTTTCGAAAAACACGGGGTCGCTTCTGGTTTGGACGCCCATTCTGGGGTGCAATGTGACGGTCTTCAAGGAGGGCACCACACAGAGAGTGTGGGGAGGTCCCCTGCCGATGGCCGGACCCCAGGAGTTGCCGGTCGGTCCATACCGGGTGGAGTGCGTCTCCGACTGGGGAAGCCGCACCGTCATTCACACCGCGATCCGGAAAGATAAAACGGCCGGTCACAGCGCGTGGCTCGACCTGCCGCGTTCGACCTGGACCGCCACCGTGAACGGGCCCGTGCTGACCAGCCCGGCCTTGGCCGACCTCGACGGAGACGGAACGTCAGACGCGGTCTTCGGCCTGAGCGACCAGAACGTGTGTGCCCTGTCCGGGAAGACCGGACGGTCTCTCTGGACCTATGAGACAAAGGGGCGCGTTCACTCCTCTCCCGCGGTCGGCGACCTCGACGGAGACAAAGTGGCCGACGTGGTCGTGGGCTCGAACGATCGGAGAGTTCACGCGATCTCCGGTCGTAGCGGCCGTCCCGTCTGGACTTTCCAAACGGGGGGTTCCGTGGTTTCGAGCCCCGCGCTCGCCGATCTCGACCACGATGGCGTCATCGACGTAGTCGTCGGATCGAACGACCATCACGTCTACGCGCTCTCCGGACGCACCGGAAGGCCGCTCTGGACCTACGAAACAAAAGGCAAGGTCCGATCTTCTCCGGTGCTCTTCGACCTCGACGGGGACGGCGTGGCGGACGTCGTGGCGGGCTCTGACGACAAAAAGGTCTACGCGATCTCCGGGTCCAAGGGACAGTGCCTTTTCACTCTCGAGACCGATGGTCCGATCTTCTCGTCTCCGGCTGTGGCTGACATCGATCTCGACGGAACGGCTGAGATCGTGGTCGGATCCGAGGACAAGTCCGTTCGCGTGATCGACGGGAAGACCGGTCGACTCGAATGGACGTTCGCCACGCACGGCCCGGTCGATTCGTCCCCCGCCCTTTGTGATTTCGACGGTGACGGATTCCTCGACATCGCGATCGGCTCGGCGGACCGCCGAGTGTACGCCATCTCAGGACGGACGAGGGCTCCTCTCTGGACGTTCTCGACCCGTGATCAGGTCCTTGGGAGTCCGGTCGTGGCCGATCTGAACCAGGATGGGATCGGCGACGTGGTGATCGGTTCGAACGATCAATCCACTTACGTCATCGACGGACGGACCGGTGAACAGCTGTTCGCGTTTTCGGCCGGCTCCCTCATCGCCTCCGCGGCCTTGAGCGACCTGACCGGAGACGGCGTGCCGGACATCGTCCTCGGGAGTTACCTGAAGCCCCAGGTCCGCGCGTTCTCCACCGTTCCGCAGAGAGCGCGCTGGGTGTTTGGAGCGTCCGGCCTCATCCGGAACGAGCCGGCCGTGACCGACCTCGACCAGGACGGTTTCCCGGATATCGTGGCCGCGACCGACTCGGGCCAGGTCGTGGCCGTTTCCGGGAAAACCGGACGTCGACTGTGGAGCTCGTCGGTTGGCTCTCTCGTTTCAGGAGCGGTGGCCGTTGTCGACCTCGACCGAGACGGCACCTTCGACGCGGTCGTGCCCGCCTTGGATGGCAGTGTCTTTGCCTTGTCGGGCAGAAATGGTCGGATTTTGTGGCAGTCCAAGCTCGGTCCTTCTGCCAGAGTGAACGGCCAGGCGGAGATTCTCGATTTTGACCGCGACTCCATTCCCGACCTTCTGGTCGGCGCGTGGGACGGTCGGATCCGGGTTCTTTCGGGTCGCACGGGCCGCGAGCTCTTTTCGCACCAGATCGCAGCCGAGGGTTGTCCGTTTCCCGGGGCGGCCGACCTTGACGGCGATGGCCGAGAAGAGTTCGTGGCCACCAACAGTGACGGATCGGTGGTCGCCGTCTCTCCGCGTACTCGATCGAGGCTTTGGACCTTCGCCGCGTCCGGCGAGATCCGCGATTTCCCCGTGCTCGCTGATGTGGACGGGGATGGAACCGCCGACGTCATCTTCGGAAGTCTCGACAAGAACGTCTACGTTCTCTCGGGTCGGACCGGCCGGCCGCTTTTGGTTCGACACCACGGAGCGCAGATCTGGGGAACGCCGACCGTGTCCGATCTCGACGGCGATGGCCGGCCCGACATCGTGGTGGCCGCGGGAAACGACGAAGTTGTGGCCTACTCCGGGAACTCGAAGCCGTCGACGTCACGGAATATGCCGGGGTCGTCCGATCCCTCGCGGGCTGGTGGACCGGGAGAGACTCTCGAGCAAGCGCGGACGGTCGGGGGAAAGAGCCGGACCGCACCGGAGAGACCGCCTCTTTGGACGTACTCGCTCCACTCTGAGCCCATGGGAGCAACCCTGTCCCATATCGATGGGGATGGGGTACCCGACTTCGTCGTGGCAACCACCGACGGGATGGTGCATATGATTTCCGGTCGAACAGGACAGAGGATTGGCCTCATCCACAACCCGACCACCGGAACCCAGTTCTGCCCGTTCGTGATCGACCCTGCGGAGCCGTGGGCCGGACGAGCGGTCACCTGGAGGACGGGGCGACAGGGTCCGCCGTCGACGCTGAACCGCCCCGGGTCCAGGAGGTTCGGTGTCGTGTGCAGCTTCTACGGAAGCGCTCTTGTCTTCAGCGACGTCCCATGGCCGTTGACACCCCACGGTCCCCGAACTCCGGTCGGGTTCACGCAAGGCAGGTCCGCATGCTCGAAGTAGTCTCGCGGGGTTCCTGGGGTCGGGCGCGCTCACCGGCTTCCTATGCTAGAATGTGATCAGGCCGACTCGAGATCAAGGAGCATCGGTCGTGAGTCGAAGCTGCTCTCGTTGTGGCGGGGTCTTTTTTTTCGATGGCCTGCGGGGGGCGATCTGCCCGCCTCCCCCGCCCCCAGAGGGGCGGGGC
>Ga0074195_1003184_pt1 | contig 16093 bp, 18 predicted proteins | sample EPASupsiteHSE623_FD_64525 | JGI IMG/M metagenome (GOLD analysis project Ga0074195, IMG submission 64525) | Bioremediated contaminated groundwater from EPA Superfund site, New Mexico - Sample HSE6-23 | ecosystem: Environmental > Aquatic > Deep subsurface > Groundwater > Contaminated ...
TACTGTTAGTTGCTCAAGCCGCAAAAGTGCAATTGCCACCATTATTGAAGATTAAATTTCTATGTATGCTTTCATGGATTCGCGACAACTAGCTTGACAAACGCCGAGCCTTAGGATCTCTCGATAATTGGTCATATATTGACCCCCTAAATATATTTACACTATTTGGGTAGTGCATGTCTACATTTTACAGGGCAAAACAGGCTAAGTGGCTCTCTGCCCGGATGAATGGCTCAAAAAATCCGGAGGGGTGGCTCTCACGCGCCGGAACGCTGGCTCAGTTTGGACCATATTATTCAATAAGAAAAGATTAACGCGAGTGTCAATTATATTATGACGATAACTTTTCACTTCGTCCCATAAGCTCTCGTCATATTCTTTCCTACAACCATCGAGCGGATTGACCCAGTCATTTTTTTCTGCATCAGACTACTTACTTCTGGCACTCAGTCAGTTCCGCTTATGGAAGAGCAGTTTCGAAAAAAGACCCTGCATCAGTGTAATTTGAAATAATCCGCTATTGCTATCAATTAATTACATTCTCACTTCGATTTTTTCGTTTTCTGTCGTTTCGCTGTTACTGTTCATTTGCTAATCGATTCAAATTCTATTTCTAACCATTTATTGTAATACTCACCTATTTCCTTTTGTATAGCTTCGTAAGTATTACTTAACTCTTGCATTGATACTGTACCAATTCCGTAAAACTGAAAATACAATCTCGTTCTTAACATGTTCAATGAAAGCACATCGGAAATCAATCTTGCTCCGTGAGCCAATTCTAATGATGTTCTCCTTGCAGTATCCCTATTGTTCCGGTCCCATATCAATCCAATACCATCACCATCTTGATGTATTAGATGACTACTTAAACTATAACCATAATAAGCAGCAATCAAAGTATCAAAACCTTCTATTTTACTATTTGAAAGCTCCTGAACCATTTCACCAAAAGACCATTTTTTTTCTAGTTCCTTTCTGTATTTTCTAGGATATCGCTCTGTTAAACTATTCAATTCTTCATCACTCAATAGTAATTCTCTTATTGGTTCATATTTTAAGGACTTATCATTAATTTTTTCTAATAAATTTGTTGCTTTATAATGTCGCAAAATCCTTTTATATTCAGGAATTTTTACCCAATATTCATCAGATTTATTAACTATTTCTTCAGAAGATCCGTAACTTAAATAAAAAAGCTTTATTGTTCCCTCAAGAATCGATCTATATATTATTTCTGTATCCCATAATCGATAATTTGCTATTAATATTAATGCACTCTCGCTAGACAAATAGCAACTTGAAAAAAGTTGTATAAAAGTAAATTGGACATTGTATGGAATATTTGATTTTTCTTTATATAATGGAGAGCAAAAATTCAGTGAATTTCGCATAATTGAATTAGCTTTTCCTGATAAGTCACTAAGTATCTTTTCATTAGACTTCATAAAGCGCTCCCTTATATATTAAAATTATCTTTCATTAACGCTTTTTTATTTCATTACATAGCAATGTTAAATTTTTTTCTCGTTCATTTTTTCTCAATTGACATTCCCAAATAACAATAACATGCCATCCTAATTTTTTTAACTTATCAATATTTATAGCATCTCGCATTTTGTTCTTTAAAAGTTTATTTTTCCAATAACCAACATTAGATGCTGGCAATACAAATCTAGAGCATCCATCATGCATATGCCAGAAACATCCATTAACAAAAATTATAGTTTTATATTTAGCCAGAACAATATCGGGACAACCCGGTAATTTTTTTACGTTTTTTCTATAACGATATCCCTTTGAGAATAAAAATTTACGGACAAATTCTTCTGGTTTAGAATTTTTACTTTGAATCTTTGACATATTGTAACTTCTAGTTTCTTTTGTATGATTATCCATATGCAAATACTCTATATTTCAAATTCATTTTTTAAAATATTAATTATTTGCTTTCCCATTTCTTTATTCAATCTAATACTCTGACTAGCCTTATGCGGAAACTTTCTTTCTTTAGATCCAAATGTATCAATTTGTAAATATTTTTCATCAAGACTATCAATCACATAATATATCGCCGTTGTTTCTTTACATTTTTGCGGATGTACCAAAATACCTCTATCTAATTTTGTAATAATAGCCACATCTCATAACTCCTTTCATAACAGCCTTAACGGCAAATCTATATACATTAATAAAATATTTTATAAAGGCCGTTTAAACTGCTTTATCCAAAATTCTTTTACATAATTCTAAAGCTGCCTTATCATCAAGTGCATCCAGAACCACAAGCCCTCCAGCCTGATTAAGTTTTTCGTAGAACAATCTCACCTGCTTTCTCTTTAAATTTTGACCTTTTAGTACCTTTAAAGAGGCTAAGACTAAAGTTTTATTTCTCCCTAATGACCTTTCTGTTGCCGCAACAAACAAATCTTGCTTCTCAAATAACATGTGTGTATATTCGAAAGGATCATTTCGATTAGACGCATCATATGTAAGATAACCACTCCACCAGAGCCGCGCTATTCCTTGTCTTGTATATGCCTTTCCTCTGCTTTCTCCAAAAAAATACCTATTTTTAATCCTTCGTATTCGACTTTCAGGAACGCCCTCATTGTTAGATTCGACATGTTCTACCGGCCAGCGCTCTCTCATATACTCCCAAAATGTTTCATGAGCAAGAAATCCCCAAAGTCGTAAATCCGCTGCCTGCACACAATTCAATTGATTTAAAGAAGAATAGAGTATTTTTGCATTTATTGCATCTTGGGTTGAGTCGCCCAATATCAAATGAATATCGGGACAAATAATATTACTTCCTAATGCATAATTAGGTATACCTTTTTCGACAAAAAAATTCTTGATCCATATATTTTGCTCTGAGTAATATCCAATGTTATTTTCTATATTATTTTGAAGCATGTCGAGAGCATCGGTTTTAAAATAATTTATTATCATATTTCATTACTCTCCTTTTTCGACCAGCAATTTTAAATTTGTTAGGGCCTGAAAGGCCGAATCACCTACTAACAGCTGCGCTGTACTAACCGGGTTGTCCAATAATTGATCATATTTCTGAGAATTTCCCCTTGAAATTATTGTCAGCTTATTTTTTATAGTTTTGTACCATCGTTTTTCGAGAAAATCATCATGACTTCTTGAATCCCTAATTAAATTGAGAATTTGTACTAAAATCGGTACGATAATTGCAGCATTAATAATTGCATGCCTAACTTCATCAAGTTTATGGTAGTTATAAAGTTCATAGGTATTTTGAGGTAAATAAATATAAATTTTTTCATACTCGGGAGAAAATTCAATAGTATTGATCTCATCCTTACAAGTAATATAGAAAATTGACGAGGTATTCTTTAAAATATCTTTTTTATAAATAGCGTCGAAGGTCTCTCTTGTACTGCATGCTACAAGTTCTCCAGCCCGAATTTTAAACATCATACCTAGATAATCATCTGAAAAGTCTTCATTTGTGAAATGTTCTATATCTTTATTTGCAACAATACACGGACATATTTCGACCTTCTCATATACTTCATCTTGTGTTAGTAGTACTGAAAAGTCAGGGGAGCTTGATCGAATAAATTTTCTCATCCAAGTAGCTGTACACTGAATCTGCAAACCATAGCTGAGCGATCCATCTGCGATCAGTTCTAAAAATTCCGCATTATTTTCAACCTGACATCTAACCTTTATATTAAAACCTACTTCAGATGTAAACACCTGAATACCAGAAGCAAAAATACTATTTTTATAATCTTCTGTCGTTGTTCTAAGCATTGGATATGGGTAATTTAGAGTACTTTTAAGCATATGCCCCCACCTCCAACAGGCAACGTTCAAGGTTATTGAGTAAAACAACAAATTTCATTTCTTTTCCGGCTTTAAAATTTATGCCAAAAATATATCCATCTCTAACCTTCATATCCACACCATCGATAGTTGCGCTCTTTATATCAGCATCCTTCATTTCGTCATCATCTCCGCCAATTCTTAAACGTATATACCCATTCGGAGCTCCTATCTTAGGTATAATTATTACATGATAGCTGTGGTCTACTTCATTATAGGGAGTTTTATTCTTTACTAGAGGTATTATAGAAACAGCTTTTTTTCCTTGTCTGTCCTGATCTTTTTTTGTTACTCTATTTTTTTCTTTACTCCTCCGCCAATTAATATTGCTACTTCCTTTTTTTCTCCCACGATCAGCAGATTTAAAATCCACTTCTATTCCTTCATTGCCATAATTAAAATATTCTTCTTTAAATTGATATACGGAATCAACTCTTGCCATTACTCGCTTATCTTTCTCTGGTACCACAGTAGTTGGGATAGGAATAAACTGCATAAAGGCTTTTTCCTCTGATTCATCAGTGGACTCATCATATTCATCTGGTAAGAATTGACTCATACCAGAAGCATCAACTTCATTCTCAGAACTAGCAGGTGTAATTTCTTTGACTCTATCTGTAATCCATTTATTTAAATCTTTTAGTATTTTATTAGCACGCCTTGTATCTCCTTCGTACAAATCTCCACTCCAGTTATCATGGGATGAAGGTTCACATCTACGTAGGAAGTCATTAATATTCTCGACACTATAATCAGTCTGTCCATCTCCGGTTGCTAGAAATATCCCATAAAAATTTAACGGAACTCTAAATCCTTTCTTATCTGTAATCTTCATTCCTGTTTTCCGAATTAGAGCAATTTTCCTTGCTGCAAATTCTTTTTTGGGTAATAAATATAATTCAATTTTTCCCATGCCTTTAAAATTATCAGTAAAAACTTTTTTTTCGGTAGATTCAAGAACTTGTATATATTTCCGTGCACTAAACTCTTCTTCTTTTTCAATGTTGATTTGTTCATACTCTTCAACTAGTCCGAACATCGTATCATTATTAATAATAGTTCTCCCGTGACCATCATCAACTTCAACTACTAGTTCTTCTTTATATATAGCATAAAAGAAATGATCTAATACTGCTGAAACAACCTGATTTTTCCAGTCCTCATTATTCTTAAATCCAAGTATAAAAAGATCAGCCCCTGCTTCATACCTTTTAAAAAAATCAGGTACCTTTTCTATATTCAATATCGGTTTACACCCATTAGCAAGTCCAAAATAGCCTATATTTTGATGCATATTTCCTTCATCATCTTTATGAGTAGTTAAAATCGCTTTCCCCTGTATAGCACTAAGCCCTTCATTATCATAAGTAGAATAAAACACGGTTCTAAGCGAAGAGAAATTAAATGGAGCGTGTTTTCCGATTCCGTAAGATCCTCCGCTACCGCCTTGTTTGTTTGAGGCTCCAGAAGATTTTACAAGATTTATCCAATTTGTATTGCTCTCTCTATCCGATCCTGTTAATCCAGTTGTATTATAATCACTTATCTTTAATATTTTTATATCTTCGCCACTAAAAAGAGTATTATATACTTCATCTCTGAAGGCTTTCAGTTTATTTCCATCATCACCAGTACAGTAAAACTTTTTGCAATGATCCACCACTTGCAGAAAAAAATCACTTTGAGGAAACATCTCTGGCTTAATGGTTTCCTCTGAGAATTTGACTATTACAGGATGAAGAATTTTTTTACCTTTTGCATCTAGAGAATTTTGTATAATTTCTCTTGCAAGATTTTTAAACGGTTTATCTCTAAAGGTATTAATCCCGGCATCATTAAATCCTTTTTGATCTCCGCCATCTAATTTTGGAAAATACCACTGATATACTTTTGTATCCCAATTATTCATAAAAGACACACCTCCTTAAGACAGTTTCACTTTAATGTAAATTTTGAATTTTTCTTACTGTCTATTCGGTTGAATTTTTTCTTTGCTTCTTTGACTTCAAATTCAATAGCATTAAAAATTTTTTCAACGTCTGTATTGGTGTATTCGTAAATAGCTTGATTTGAGCAATTGCCAAGCAGTTGAATCATATCCATAATTTTATTAGTGCGAGCCTCTGCGATTCTTAAAAATTTTTCTCTTTTAGTTTCTAATTCTTTATCCATTATAAATAAAACGCCCCTTTTTTCTTATTACATAAATAATACTGCGTATATTTAATATATGTCAATATTATTTTGTGAATATTTTTCATATAATCAGCATATTATTTATATTTATTTATTATTACACAATAAAACGCCATATATTTCAATATTATTATTAAAATATATGGCGTTTATTAAATTATTTTTCATTTAGTTGTACTAACAAACATTCAGCAATTGCTCGTGCCATCTTAGGTGGGACAGCATTTCCAACTTGTTGGTATTGTGAATCTTTAGTCCCACATAAAGTAAAACTATCTGGGAACGACTGAAGCCTCGCTGCCTCTCGAACACTAATTGCTCTATCAAACTCTGGATGAATCCACATTGACTTTCTCACATTAACTACAGTTCCACTTGGTTTGTCATTTTCTAAGCGTAAATATATTGTATTTTGCGTTCGTTTAGGGTTTGTGTAGGTGCCTTTTAAAGATTCATCAAGCTTATGAAAGTTTTCTCCCTCCTTTAGAGCCTTAAACCTCTCCATAGCCTCCGAGGTTGTTTCCGTAATTATATGGTTATTTAAAATTTCAGTATCTCTTAATTGCCGCGCATAAGTTGATATGTTGGCAGGAACTTGGCCCATTTGCACTCCATTGTCGTCTTTGCTAACAGTAGTTTCATACTCTTTTAAATCTTCAATTGCCTCTTTAACGGTAACAAAAGGGATATTATTATCTGGACATTTTGGTAAAATGATATCATTGTCTCCAATAATATCATTACGAATTCCAATGATAACATATCTTTTTCTTTCTTGAGGAACACCAAACCAAGCTGCATTAATAGTCGCACCTTTTTGTTTGTAAGTTCCATTAAGAATAGCATTTATATAGTCAATAACTGAATATGACTTAACGTTAGCCACAAGAATATTTGAGTTTTCTTTCATATTAAAATTGCATATTATATAATTATCATAAATTTCTTTGGTTATTCTTAACGCCTTTTGAAATGCAATAAATTGTGAAAGCATATTTTCATAAATAGATATCGACTGGTCACATATCAAACAGTTTTTAATATGATTTAAACATCTATTAATAAATTGAAATCCATCCCTGCCGTCAATTTCTATTAAACTTTGATTTATTAATTTTATAATTGATAAACCATTCTTTTTAAGAAATTTTTCAAGTTTTTCTTCATGGGCTCTATTTTTATACAATATATTAAGTCGCTTAAACAAATTTTCTTGTAAAACTTGACTTTGAAGTTGTTCGCTATTTTGCACTATTTCCAATAAGTCTACATCTTCGAAACTTTGCTTACAAATCAGAATCTCATCATCAAGCATCTCAATTCCAAGCTGCATAATGTTATCATGGTCTACCTCAGAATCATAAAATCTATGCGTTTCTGAAGAAAGCATACTAACATTTTCCATAACAAATGCTTTCGGCTTTATGTCTCGTACTGCTCTAAAATACTCTTTTACCAAACTATTATTCATGCTTATTACATGATTTTTTTGCCGGTTAGCATTTGAAAACCCTTGGCAAGGCGGACCACCAATAATTATATCAATATTCCCAATCTCATTATGAAGATCTGAAAAAGGAAATCCTAAAACATTATCAATCATCTTAAGTCGCTGCTTCCCTCTATGATTTGCCAAATATGTTTTCTGTGCATTTTTATTATTTTCAGCAGCAGCTAATATAGTAAAATTACCCGTTTGTGTAAAGCCAAGACTCAAACCACCCGCTCCTGCAAATAAGTCTAATATTTTATACATCTATACACCTCGATACTGTCAAAATCATTTAAGAATATATCATTTTCATAAGAATTATCTTTCGTCCAATTCAATTATGGCCTGTACATCACATTTAAATAAACTACACAGCGATGTAAGCGTATCGAAATCAATGCGTTTAGCTCTATCATGATAAAGTGTAGAAATAGTACTTCTAGCCAATCCGGTTTTTTTGTGGACATCCTCAATGGAGTATCGATTTTTACCCATAAGGGTTGATAAATTGCATTTTATAGCCAAATTGAACACCCCTAATTCAGGATAACGCTATAAACATTCAAAGTAAAGCTATTTCAATCTATTTTAATTGGGTTAGTACTCAAAAATGATTTGGTGTTCAAACAAACTTAAACTCCTTCAATTAATTGTAGGAGTTTAAAAATCAATCTAGTTACCTTATTCTTATGAAATTCTCTCACCTAACGTATTGAATATAAAAATCAAGAGTCTCTTCTAAAATTTTAGCTATCAACTGCACAAATCCGCTATAGTCCCCTTTTACATGAGAAAAATCCAAAGAATCATAATACTCTACCCGTTGCTCTTTTTTTATGACAATCGGTACATATCCATTTTTCATAAGATCAAAGTTCAAAAGCAATCTTGCTGTACGTCCGTTACCATCCACAAAGGGATGTACTTTAACAAACCAACTATGCAGAATAGCCGCTCTTTCTACAGCATGTAGCGTTTGTGCTTCTCCCATATACCATTCCAGCAATTCATCCATTTGAGCAGGAACCTGTACAAAATCAGGCGGTAAATGTTCAGCACCGCTGATAAATACATTCTCCTGCCTGTAAACTCCTGCACTTCCAGGCAATATTCCCTTTAGGACAATGGAATGAATACTTTTTATCTGCCATTCGGACAGAAGTTCCTGTTTTTTTATGATTTCTTCTATGTAACCGATTGCTTCGCGATGATTAATCACTTCAAGGTGCTCGCGCAATGTTTTCCCGCCAATGGTAATTCCTTCCAAAACTACTTTAGTTTCAGACAAAGTAAGGGTATTACCTTCAATAGCATTTGAATGATATGTCCATTCTACTAGCAACTTTTCTCTCAGGCTTTCCAGCGTATGGCGTGGGAATGGCCGTTTACTGTCCAGCAAGGTCTTTTTTTCGTCTATTTGTTTCAGTATTGCATGATAATCCAATACAATCACCTCCAAGTCATTCTCTATTTCCAAACTACCAAGATACTTATATTCTGATTAGGTGCCGATTTCTCAATTAAATTATTACTCATATCTTACCATAAACTGGCTCGTTTTACACTAGACACACTTTTCAGGCATAGTCTTACCTGAAAACTACATATTTTAAATGGACGACAGCCCATCGACCATTATAGGTCATGGGCTGCCTTTACTTTACACTTAATCACTATTCGATGTATTTGCTGGTAGTGGTTGCACCGTATTCTTTTCACGTAACTTTTCCAACTTCCACCTGAGTCGCATTCGCGGAGCCAACGGATGAAAACCGATCATCTGCATTTTGTCCGAGAACTCGCTCAGTTTCTCCAGAAAATATTCTTGTCGTTTCTGAACTGCCTTACTGGTATCTCCCGCTTTTCCCCAGGCAATGATGATTATATCCACCCGCGCTGCCGAGGCCAGAATCTGCTCCAGATTGTCCTGTTCGATTTCATTCTTCATACTTTTTCTGCCGTCTACAGCCGAAAAGATATTGACGATCTCCGCCGTGCCAAAATCCATACGGTATAGATTGTTCAGTACATACATCGTCGTAGGGTCAACCAGCATCCCGTCGGCATAGCTGGGATTAACCATCAGCACCATGGCTTTTTTGTTGTTTTTGTCCCATTCCTTCCGCAGCAAATATCTGTGCTGTCTATCATCGGAAAATACCGCTTCCGTTTTAACTACGCTCTTATCAGTTATCATACAATAGCCTCCTTTTAGGAATTCCTTAATCAATTTCAGATCGGACAAGCCCGTTATGGGCCGTCTTTGAAATAATTCCATGTTCAACTACATCGTCATTTTCACCAAGCAATCGGTAATAGATGGTTTCACCCATTACGGCATACTGCAGCAAATATTCATCATTGCTTTCCATAGCGGTGTCGATCCACTCATCATCAGGAACGCTATCCATATCGCCAAAATAAGTACGCTGCGCCGTATTGACGATCTCGCAATCCTGCTTGGCTACATAGTGAGCTGCCGGATCGCCTACGTTTACCCGGTAGGAATCTTTCTTTTCCGACAATACCTGAAACTCTTGGCCATTCTTCTTGGAATACCAGAAGTTCGGCGATGATGCCTTGATAATCCGTATACGAATTCTTTCTTTACTCTTTCCCATTGGTAGTCACTCCTTCTCTACAAGCTCTCTATCTTTTAACGTCCATCCAGTACTCATCAGAAATTTCATTGGAATAACCACAACAATACTGAAATCACTATTTAGCAGAATCAGACTGCTGGTATAGACCTGACCATCACTGCACGCTATAACGTCCACATATTCAGGAACATTAGCCACTATGTCAATACGAAAATTTTGTAGTTGCTCCAATTCTTCCGCTGCCTCAATGACCAGGACATAGCCGCCAAGATCATCATCTGCCTCCCGGTTTTCTCCATACTCAGCATCCAATATGGTAACGGCCTCTCTTATGACCGCAACAACTTCCGCCGATAAAGTCAGACCTTGAATCTCTCTCAAATGAGCTATTTTCAGCACTCCTTATACCCCTTTCTTAGGAATACGCAAGTAAAACTATGCAGAAAAAACCTATCAGCTTCATATATCGGCTGATAGGCCTTCCTTTTGTACTGCTATTCAGTTGCATGCCGCCTAATCCGTTACCGGCTGCAATACCACCTTGGCTGGTATGTACCGCTCGCCGTTTTCCTGCACTTTGAACACTTGCCACAGCAAGGTACCATCATCATTGAAGATCAAGTAAGCCCACCCCTGTGCACTACTATAGCTGCTTTGCCAGCGGACAATATACTCGTTCGGCTTATCCTCATTTGCACCTTCAATAGAAATTCTATCTCGAGAGTCATCAATACGGCCTCCATTTCTGGCCCAGCCCGTATGTTTACCCCACACTTTATTGCCCTCACGCCAGAGGATCAAAGAAAATCCGCTGCCCTGCTGCTCATTTGAATATGTCCATTCACTGACGGACGGCTCGGCGAATACCGCTATAGATTGCAGAACAAGCAGAATGCCAATCAAAACTACTATTCCTAGTTTTCTCATACTAACACACTCCCCAGGGTTACTAAAACACTTCTTAAAAGAACATTGTCAAAAACCAGCGAGCAATAAAGGCAAAGATTCCAGCACCTATCGTAGCATTAATGGTACTTACGCCATGATGGGTAATTCCGTACAAAAATCCAATGATCATTCCTCCGACAATCCATTTAAATAGTGATCTTCCAAATGAATGCATAATACCCTCTCCCTCAATATTAAAATTAATCCATTACAAAATAACGGAGGCGCATTCACCCCCGCTACTCATTACTTTATTATCTAATCGTTAGTTCAGGCGGATCATAGAAAGGAGCGCTCAAAGTATCGGCATCGACTCGCACAAATGGTTCCGCCCCGGTATCAATGTCGATATTGTGCAAGCTGCCGCCATACCAGACATGGTCCACGTCAAAGGCAAAGCCGATACGCTTGCCTGCATTGTCGCTGATCGTGAAGCCCATACCTTCCCCAGTAAGGTCTACCTCGCACTGCAAGCCGCCCGATACATCGGTGTAGCTGACATGAAACCCTGCCTCCACATTACCGTTTAAATCGGCGGCTGTATAAGTAGCCTGTGCCCAGCCTGCTGTTGAGACAGATTTGGAGAATTGCGGATTAGTGCCTGCCGTACTCAGGCTATAATAGTTGTTGGTGCCGTCATTGACAATTCCTTTGGCCCTATACGTATTACCTGTCGTAAATCTGGCTTTGGTGTATTGTCCCGGCAGCAATCCCTGCGAAAGATTCAGCGTGGCCAAATCCTGTGAAGCGCCTTTGGAACCTAACGTGACCGACTGACTGCCGCTAAAGACAGTTACCCATTGATTGGCATCGGCATTGTATAGTGATATTTCCTTTAGATCAAACTGATAACCCTGAACCTCGGTATAGCCTGCCGCAAAGGCTACATTAGCGCCTAGCATCAGTAACAGCAGCGTTACCAGGCATATTATCTTTTTATTCATGCTCTACGACCTCCGTTCTTTTTGATTAATCTCTACCAAATGAAATAATGACGGTACCGCCGGGAACACTGGCATCAGCTTCTGTGCTGTAGCGTTCCACCCGGATATCATTTTCGCGGCGTACCTTATCGAGGCGCTTGTTTTCTACCGTAGCCGTTTCAGTGCGACGGAAAACAGGCTTGCCTTTTTCGTACATGGCATCCGCCTTATTGCCTAACGTATACATGACTTTGGCATACTTTTCACCGCTGCCCTTGTTATCGTCCCAATAGCCCAGTTCCAAGCCCACACGAGGTGTGACCTGTATCTCCGTAGCTACCTTGTAGCCTTTGGCATCATCGGAATGCTTGTAATCCCAGACGAACCCTTGCAAATACAGTCTCATCCACGGGGCATTCGGCAACGTCGTTCCTACTTCCACATCATAGCCACTTAACGCTTTCTCAAAAATGTGGTTGACCTTATCAACTTCTTTTTCCCCGGATACGGAATGATAAAGGTTAGCCCGGTATTCGTTGCGGCCTTCAAAATACTCCAGACCGCCGCCGACACGGGCATGTCCATGCTTAAAGCCATGGTCATAGAAGACATTGACACCTGTCATGGTTTGTTTCGTAGGAGACAGGAAGCGCTGACCGAAGCCGATATTGGCGACTGTTCCTGCGCTATGGTCATTGCCCAGACGAAATTGCAGGAAATCGGTTCTTCTGCCCGTTTGAAACAGTGGTTGTACTGTCTCAATGGAATACTGCGGTTTCAGACTGGTTTCAAGCTGAATTTGAATGTCAGTTCGCTTCAACCAATCAGGCGCATTCTCGCCCTTGGTCCACTCCTGGATTTGTTCGGACACCAGCGTGTTGCCCAGCGTAACCGCCGCATCCTTGGTGCTGACCTCTTGAGCATAGACAGGCGAAGCCAGAAGTGTCACTGCAGCTAGTAATACGGGTAGTGCTTTTTTCATAAGTCCTCCTCCATATGGTTCATAATCCAAGGCCCTGCCTTGTTGATTGAAAGGAAGTTGCAGGCATAAGTTGCACTGCTTTTCCCAGCATCACTTTCTTTAACCCCAATTCACAACGCTAATACAAAATCCTATATTTATTTATACCTTTGAAATTATTTTTTGAATACTATAGTCTGTAGACCAACACTCTCCATCAATCATATAGTGTGAATATGATTGATAAAATTTTTGGACAAATATTAAAGAAATTAAGAACAGAAAAAGGCTTAAGTCAGGAAGATTTTGCCGCCAACGTCGGTCTGCACCGCACCTACATCAGCCAACTGGAACGGGGCCTAAAGAGTCCCTCCCTCGGGGTAATGGCTAAAATATCGAGCGAGCTTGGCATCACATTAGTCCAGTTGATGACCGAATTGGAGCAAAATCAAGACTAGCTTTTTTCGCAGCATTATGCAAAATATGACAATATGCTACCGATAGAATACTATAGTATTCAAAAAGTGTCAATATGTCGGACTGTTCGTCATGCTTTAAACCGCGCGTACCGCCTTGGTAGCGCGGTTTTTTATATGGCCAGCAGTAACCGCTTCCGATGAATAGAAAAAGCCCCATTCGCCTTTGTAATGGCGAATGGGACCTGTTCCAGATAATCGTTGCCTATGTCGGTCTCAAATCTGAGGATGATCTTATCAATTTTCTTTTTCTCTGTTAAGGTAATCTCTTTAACAGCCATCAACAACAGCATTTTTTTCTGTTCGACCGGCGCTTGGTCCAGCAAAAGATCAAAACGCATCAACAGGCTGCGCAACAGGGTTTCAGTAACTTCCCGTACCTCTTGTCTCAGCCCCGCTTCAATTTCTGATTTTCTCAGGCTAAGTGAATGTTCGTCTGCCGTGATTTCCCTGAGCCGTTTGCCTAGCGCCTCTCTATCCAGGTCTTCCAGTTCATATACATCCAAGATCTTGCGCTTTTTATCCGCCAACTGCTCCAATTTCGCAACGATAGCAGGTAACTCCTGACGGAGGCTTTCCTGATTGTTTATCAGTTTGCCATTAGCTGCCTTGGTAATATCGGTTAGCAATTGAGGATGATTTAATACCCGCTTAACACGTTTTAACACGTAGTTTTCCGCTTCCTCAGCTTTAACGGAATTGGCATGACAAACGGAGCTGCCTTTACTTCTGAACTGACCGCAGGAATAGTATCTTCTCGTAACTTTTGTCCCATCCTTTAGATAGCTGACGGTACGGGAGGCCACCATGGGAGTGTTACATTCAGGACAACGAATCAAACCGGTAAGCAGGTTTTCGCTCTGCTGCTGCCGGGGGCTAACCTTGGATTTTTGCTGAAACAGCCTTTGTACCTTGTGCCACAATTCCTGTTCAATGATAGCCTCATGCCTGCCTTTTACAATAATTGCCTCCGATGTTTTTCCCTTCCGCCGCTTTTCGCCCCAGTCTTCGAAGCGATTATAGCGTATATGTCCGATATAAATCGGATTGGTAATGATTTGGCGGATGGAATCACTGCCAAAGGTATTTCCTTTATTAGTTCTATGACCTTCCCGGTTTAGTTGATTGGCTATGGAGCGGAAGCCTTTGCCTGCGGCATACAGAGTAAAAATTTTCCGAATAGTCGGCGCTTCTGCCGGTACGATTCGCAGGGTATTCCGATCGGTTTCGGAGGGCTTGACACTTTCGTATCCCAGGCAGCTTCCGCCGTTAAAAAATCCTTCCCTGGCCCGCTGCTTCATTCCTAATTTTACGTTTTCTACAATGGTATTGCGCTCCAGTTCACCAACCGCCCCCATCATTTGTAGACCAAACCGCCCCGTAGGTATAGATGTATCAAAGTTTTCGGAGAAAGATCGAAAGTGTACGTTATGCTTTTCCAACCACTCTACGATTTCCAGCAGATCCTTGCTTTTTCTGGACATACGGTTAAACTTCCAGACTAGGACTTCCTGAAACAGGCCTTGTTCCGCATCCCTGAGCAACCGCTGAAGTCCCTCCCGCCGGGTCATTTCTTTGCCGCTGATTCCCCGATCAACATACTCATGGAAAACTTCTTTATTGTATAACCTGCAGTAATCCCGCAGCGTATTGAGCTGAGCATCAATAGAGTAGCCGTGTTCAGCCTGTTCTTCGGTCGATACCCTGACATATATGGCAACTTTGATTATCGATAGTGTGCTATCATACTGCATATTTCCCTTCTCCTCCTCAATTGTCTGACCGCATGCGCTCTAGTAAGCCAGCTCTTTCTGCAACAATTCTAGCAACAAGGGTGATAAACGCCTGCGCATCACTTATACTTTTATGTTGCAAGCGGTAACGGCTGGCTGAATACTGCTGTTACCCCAGCGGTATTTAGGCTCCCAATAGGCAATTTCCATTCCATGCTAAATGAAGCTCTGTCTTGCCCTACGTTTACCTTAGCAATGAGCGCCCGAATAAGCTGCCGCTTAGTAGCTGCATCAGCTTCCTGCAGGATGGCTCGGAAAGACCGGAAGGCAAGAGTAATTTCCGCCTCACTCCAGCAGGCTTCGGTTGACTGCTCATCTATCGGATCGTTCTGGTTCAACTGCTCCTGCCAGGTTTCCTTTTCCGACTTCAGCCGCTGCATTTTCTGTAGAAAGGCTTCACGACTCAGCTTATTATTTTCATAGCTTTGCAACAGCTCACTTTGTTTCTTGGCAATAGCAACCAAGCATGCTTCCGCCTCTTGCCGCTTATCCTCCCTAGGCTTTACGGTACTGTTATAGTTCTGCCGAATGGCTTCGATTACTTTCTTAATCCAAAAAGGCTTGGTCAAAAAGGCAAGCAGCCAATTCAGTACGGCCTGTTCGGCGATATCGGCACGAATGGTCCGGGAGGTACAGGCACTTTTGCCTTTGTTCAAATATTGGCCGCAAGAATAGTAATAGTTCATCCGAAAGCTGCCGTCCTTTCGCTTACCCTTCACATGAGTCGGCAGCATGCCGCTGCCACAGACTGGACAACGCAGTACGCCGGACAGCAGATATTCATAAAAAACGCTTTTACTCTGCTTTTTCTGCTGCACTAACCTTTGCTGTACCTTG
>Ga0074195_1003185_pt1 | contig 16091 bp, 23 predicted proteins | sample EPASupsiteHSE623_FD_64525 | JGI IMG/M metagenome (GOLD analysis project Ga0074195, IMG submission 64525) | Bioremediated contaminated groundwater from EPA Superfund site, New Mexico - Sample HSE6-23 | ecosystem: Environmental > Aquatic > Deep subsurface > Groundwater > Contaminated ...
TATGAATAAACTAGTCAACTTACAGGGAGTTGGCTTTTTTATTGGTCGATCCTTGAATTAAAATGAGGCGCTTATTAGTAAACTTAAGGCTTTAGGTGCGGTAATAATTCTAGCAACAACCGTTATGTCAATGACCAGACCCGCAACTATCGAATCCAAATCACAACAACAAGTAAAGACGGAAGTGATACCACAAAAAGAGACTATTAAGAAACCAGAGGTTCTACAAACTAAAGAAGAAGTAAAAATAGAACCTCCGAAACAAAAACAAACATTAACAACTAAATACAAACCAGGCGTAGAGCGATGGAGACCGCTTGTAGAAAAGTATGATTGGCCAGTAAACACAGCATTAAAGATAATGTCATGTGAATCTGGTGGAAATCCTAACGCACTATCTAGAACAAATGATAGAGGCTTAATGCAGATAAATCATATTTGGAAAGGTAAGTATGACCTAAACACTTTCGAGGATTTCTTTAATCCAGAGAAAAATGTTTATGCCGGTTACCGGATCTACAAAAACAGAGGTAACTTTTCGGCTTGGACTTGTAGCAGAAAAATCTAAAGGGGTGGTATCGGTTAGCCCGACTAAGTATTCCTTGAGCACACAGCGTCAGTGCTCAAAAGAAGCCACACGAAAACATGAAAAAGAAAGAGATAAAGAAACTTGATAAGATTGTAAGAGAGCTTTGTCTCAAAAGAGATAAGAAGTGTGTGAAGTGCGGTATCAAAGAAAGCCTTAATATTCATCATCTTGTAGGTAGAACCAATTACGCCCTAAGGTGGGAACTAGATAACTTAATCTGTTTGTGTTCCGGTTGCCACACATTAAGAAGGAACTCCTACCACAACGACCCAACTAACTGGGAAGGATTTAAAAAGAGATACCCTAAAAGATATAAAATTATTAACAATTTAAAGAATAAAATAATTAAGCACGATTTTGAAAAAGAATTGGAGAGATTAAATGGAAATAATACCTCCAGACATCATTCAGCCGGCAAAGTTCATAAATGAACATATAATTAGAGTAATCTATCTAGCACACCCATATAGAGGGAAAAATAAAATAGATAGATGGATAAATTATCGCAGGGTCTCTAGGGCTATCGACAAACTAAGAGTACGGTTCCCTGAATATGAGTTTCTATCAACGATTATTTCTTTACACCCGATTAAAGTAAAAAGCGAAGACTATGCGCTTAAACTAGCTAATTTTCAAATACTAAGAGCCGACGAACTCTGGATACTTACACCAACATTAAGTACAGGAATGAAAACAGAGATATCTATAGCCAAATTAAATGATATTCCAATTAAGGAGATATGGACATGGATAAACAAATAGGCAAAATATTACAAACCCAAAAAACATTATTAAACCTAATAGGGGCTACCAATGACCGTATAGACGAATTATGGCGGTCGGTAGTCGATTTAAAAATGCAAATAGAAGCCAATAAAACTACAAATATACCTATATTCGGTTTTACGGTTACTAGCACTATTCCAAGACCACAAATACCCCCTCTCTCTGAAAAAGAGGTAGAAGATATAAAAAAAGCATTAAAAGACTTAGATTCCTTTGATTCCTTAAAAGAGGAGTAAGAATGAACAAACAACTAGAACAATGTACTGAACTCGTGTTTGAGATATGTTTCTATCTTTGTGTGGCCTCAATAATAGTATTAGATTTATATATCTTATTAAAAATAATACAAACAGTTTTTTAACAATTAGCTCATTAAAATAAGGGGGTGATTAAAATGGCAGAACTAACTATTTGGTTTGATCCTTTGAACATCGTATGTCAAAACTGCGGGCATATAGGTTTACGGGAACTCTCCGAAAACGTTATGTTCGCTAATCTTTTCGGTGTAGATCCACACCTTTATCTTATTTGCCAAGAGTGTTTATCTATTTTTACTTGGATTGTTGAATTAAACGAATCAGCAATAACTATGAAAATCAATGAACCGTTACTTTGGAAGGTTTTGGGGGTGAATTAAATGAGAGTTACAGATGTTAGGTTTATTAATTGTCCTTTCGCATTTTATACTAGATTTGCAGTAAGACTAGTTGAGGGAATTTGCCAAAGGTCTGGATGCAAAAAAGTAAGATGTGAATACCACATAAACTATGATTACAGGGAATCAGATTCCGTGAAATCAGCAGATTACAAGGAAGTGTGTGGTGATACAGATGACCACAAAGTGTAGGATTTGCCGAAAGAAGAGACAACCAACCATACACCATTTCTATCATCCAAGGAGAAAGTATCCGCAGAAACACTTTAGACAACAACAAATGAGACTATGTGAAAAGTGTCATCAAAAATATCATGACTTTTATAATACACACTGTAAAAAAAGAAAAACTTATTGTCTTGGTTGTCTATTTAGTAATATCTGTTGCTACTACGAGGAGGGTGTTCTAAGTGCAGTGTTGTAATGTCTGTAAACAAATTAACTCAGTACGTTATTCGTGCTGTGAATTTCCGTGCGAGTCTTTTCGCAAAGAATGGGAGGAAAAAATGAACAGAGAAAAGGGGGGTGAACAAGATGGCGAATAAAAACGCAACTCCTGATCTTGTTGGTATGGACAAAATAGTCGGGAGACCAGTTAAACTAAATAAGGTTCAGACAAATGAAAAAGAGAAAAGCCTTATTCCGATAGGAGACCTACACTACGGTTCTCCCTTCTGTTCTATAGATAAAGTAATGAAAACCTTAGAATATTGCAGAAAGTCAAACGCTTGGATACTTCTAATGGGAGACCTTTTTGAAAGTGCTACTAGGTATTCTATCGGAGCAGGTGTTTATGAACAAACAAAGAATCCACAAAAGCAGTTAGATGAGCTCACCGAAATATTCGAACCCTATAAGGATTTGATTATCGGAAGCCATAGTGGAAATCACGAGTTTAGGTGTTTAAAAGAGGTTGGCATTGATTTAATGAAAATCTTTTGTAAATCTTTGGGCATTAGGTATCTTGGTTACTCTATAAACCATATTTTAATGGTTGAGAAACAAAGATATATTGTATTTTCAACTCATGGTTCTAGTGGGGCAACATTGAGGCATACTAAGATAAAAAAGGTTTTAGACATTGCTAACTGGAATGATTCAGATTTGTATCTATACGCACATACCCACTCAATAGATACAAAGACAGATGAACATAGAAGTTATGATTCCAAAAACAAAACAATGGTAACAAAGAAACGCTACTTTGCTCTGACTGGAAGCTTTCTAACGTATGACGGAAGTTATGCAGACATGAAAAACTATCAACCAGAGAAAATGGGTGTAATCAAAGCCAAATTATTTGGAGACATACATGACATTCATTTGTCGACTTAACAATACATGGGGCAGCTGGGCTTCTTAGCCACTTAATCCAAAAGATTAGTTAAAACAGCCTGCCCCGACCATTTACTTGACAACTATCGCGCAAGAATCGCGCAACTACTACAATCGTAGTAAATCCTTACCACAATCATATCAAAATGATACGCAAAAACGTGAAAATGATACTAAAGAGTGTTATTTTTAACACTTATCAGAAATAAAAATAAAGTAAAATGAAAAAAATATCACAATAACTTGTTTACAAGTTTAAAATACACAATCTTATCAATCTTGTAAACTAAATATAAGGAGGAGTGATGAATAATAGAAATAGAGGAGTAAGGAGGTGAATATGAGTTGGTTAAGTTTAATATTATACATTATGTTTATATTGGGAGTGATTCTTTTAGCGTCAATATTTATAACAATGCATAAAACAGATAGCGAAATAAAAAAATTTTTAAGTAATAAAAATGAAAAGGATGAATAATCAGAAATAAAAATAAAGTAAAATGAAAAAAATATCCATAAATAAATATAATAAAATTATAAATAAGATATTAAAGAATCCCAAGATTGAAGTACATGAAAAACTAATAAAAGCCCTTGAAAAAGCTGGTGGATATGAAATTGAGGATTTTAAGAAGGAGGAGTGATGAAAAAGTTTAAAAAATGGTTTAATAAATTTAGTAGATTTATGAAATCTCTAAAATCAAAACCGTCAGTAAGTTTTTCGCCAAGTGTTTCAGAATGTTCCTCAGTAAGCTTTAAAACAAGCACTTATATAAAGAAATAATGATTTTAGGAAGGAGGTAAGGCTATGAAAACAGCAGAGGTTGTGTTTCCAGGCCATCCCTGACAAAGTTTGTGACCAGATTTCAGATGCTATACTAGACGATGTATTAAAACAAGACCCCGATGCTAGAGTAGCAATAGAGGTTATGGGGGGTCATGGAATTATACAAATTATGGGAGAGATGACTACCACAGCTTATTGTTATATGGATAGGATAGCTAAAAGGGTTTATAAGGATTTAGGTTATACAGATAGTATCGGAGTGAATGTAAATGTAGTTTCTCAAAGTCCTGACATTGCACAAGGTGTAGATACTGGTGGAGCAGGAGACCAAGGGATTATGGTTGGTTACGCTACAAACGAAACACCAGAGATGATGCCAAAAGAATATGTATTGGCAAGAAGATTAGCACAACACATATCAAAACTTGAGGGTTATGGACCTGATGGGAAGTGCCAAGTTACACTAGATGATAATGGCGATGTAGATACGGTAATACTTTCTGTAATGAATAAAGATAAAAAGCCGTTTGTTGATAAGGATATAGAAGAAATTTTAAATCATAAGATAAAGAACTTTTACTTTAACCCAACTGGTAAGTTTGAGGTAGGTGGATTTGAAGCAGATACAGGTTTAACTGGAAGAAAGTTAGCAGTAGATAACTATGGTCCTCAAATACCAGTAGGTGGTGGAGCATTCTCTGGGAAAGATAGCACTAAGGTTGATAGGTCTGCAGCTTATATGGCAAGGTATTTAGCTAAATCATATGCAAAAATGTATGGTGGAGAAGTATTAGTTAAGATAGCTTATTCAATAGGTGTTGCTGAACCCGTTATGGTAACTATTGATGGAGAAGATGGTAGGCAATATTCTAAAGACTTTGACTTAACACCTCAAGGGATAATAAAGTTTCTTGATTTGAGGAAACCTATATATGAGGAAACAGCTAGACTAGGACATTTTGGAAACAATAAATTTAAGTGGGAGCAAGTATGAAAAAACAATATTCCGGTCACCCGGAATTCTATAAAATACTAGAAGAATTAAAAGAGATTCACTCAAATAAGAATCACGATTACGCCAAGAAGGAAGACCCGTTGTCTAACCTAAAGATGTGTGAAGCGATGGGTATACCGGCGTGGAAGGGTGTAGTGATACGTCTAGCTGATAAATGGTCAAGATTAGCATCTTATTCTCAAAAGGGAGAGTTTAGGGTAAATGACGAAGGGTTGGTTGATACCTTCAAAGATATGGCAACTTATGCTATTCTTGGAATAATATTATTTAAGGAGGAAAATGATAAAAACACACGGCACAAGAGATTATTATGATGGGGTAGCTGATGGAATGGTACACTTAGCTATATCTATGCAAAAAGATTTCCCGATAATAGTAGATCTATTAGAACAGATAAAAGGAGAAAAGCCATATAATTTTAAAGAAGAGGGTGATACTGATATTGTCGTGGGTGAACTACCCGATGGAGACTAAAAAAACCAGCCTAATTTAAGGCTGGTTTCAAAGAGCGAAAGCTCTTTTTTTATTTCTTGATTAAATCAACTGCACCCTGAATACCAAGATAAGCAATTACAATAGTAAATGCTTGTTGCATATCACCCTGTAGAGCAAAATAAATAGAACCGAGAACGGCCACCAAAAATTTTCTAGATAAGAATTTTTCTTGAATATTTTCTAACATTATTTTTCCTTCCCTAGACGAGCAATTATTTTGTCGTCTAAAATGTAATTCCCTTTTTGTCGTGCCTCAAATTCTTTTTGTTTACCTAAATTCCAATTATTAATAATAGAATAATAACCCACTACTCTACTCATGCCATAAACATTACTGGAACCACAGAATGAACAAGTATGTTGTTCATTATTTTCCACCAAAGATTCCTTTTACCCAAGCAGTAAATTTCTTTACTAATCCTAACGCTTCTTTATCATCTTCTTTTAAACACTCACAGGGGTTTCCTGATGCTATTGCTTTTTTAATATCTTCAATACTTGCGTTAATCTTTTTTATTTCGGCATTAATATCATTTTTTAAATTAGTAACCTCTAATCCTTTTTGATAAAAAGTTACTCTCATTTCATCTACTATTGCTCGTCTTGTTTTATCTAATTCTACTACTAAATTATCATATTGCGACATAGTTAATTCTCCTTCCTGCCCTAAGGCGTTCTTAGCTCTTAAATATCCTATTACTCCCCTACTCGTATGGTTTACAAAATGGCAGTTACTTCCCAAGGGATAGTTCTGGTCAAAAGATACAAAACTAGATTTAGTGCCTGACTTAAATATTGCTATATGTCCCCATTGTCCCATCTGTGTTCCCCATATAACCACATCTCCCAACTGAGGGGTATCTACTTTTACATAGACTCCAGATGCTTCGCCATTTACTAACATATCTTTAGCATCACCATATATATAATTAGGGTTTCCCACCACTTCTTTGTTATAAGCAGAGAATACATCTTTACATTGAGCACCGAAGGCTTTGTCGTAGTCTAAAAACTTACCGTCATACTTCTTAAAAAATTCTTCTATTATCATTATTACCTCTTATTTATTAGAATAAACTGAGCTATTACTATTACATATATATGAAAGAAATTATATTGACTTAATAATTTTTGAGTCATAATATCAATTATCCCCAAATAACTTAAAAAATAGATTATCATTCTAAAAAATATAAAGGAAAATAATAAACCACAACCCCATAAAAGCATTTTTCTGCCTAATCCGTCTTTTACTATGTAATGAATATACCAAGTATAACTTAGCATAGATAAACATATAATACATAATATTATTTGGGTTAATGAATTAATCATCGCAGTCTCTCTTTCTTTAATTGTTTATCTAAATTACTTTGAATAAGTTTAGTTTTTTTCATTAACATTTCAAACTTATACCTTTCTTGATTATTAAATCTTCTAAATATACAAATAGAAACACATAAAGAAATGATAGTTATAGTATATAAGAATAAAGTAATATTCATTTAGCCCTCACTTTGCACTTTTCCATAACTTTTACCGCATCAGATAAACACTTATTATATTCATTCATTTGATTAACTAATAAACTATTTTGGTCAATAATAGTTTTTAAAGATGATTTAATTTCTTTAAGTAGAAAGTATAAAAGGATAATCGCAAAACCTGCCCCTATACTTTGCTGAAATATCTGATTTATATCTATGTTCATAATTATCTTTTTCTTAAAAAGCCAAACGATTTCTTGCTTTTTTTAGTAGTACAACCCTTCATTTTATAATCCTAATCTTTTATAAAAGTCTGTTTCACTTTGTAATGGTTTCTTTGTGTTTTTTGGTTTCTTACCGAACATCTCATCTAAAGCATTATCTCTAATAATAGTGTTTAATCTAATAAGGGCATTTTTCTTTTCTTCTTTGGTTTTCTGTTGGTAAAAACTAGAATCAATCAAAGAGGATATAGCGGGTGCTACATTCTGGTTTATCTTCTTAGTAAGGGTTCTGTATTCTTCATCGTTTAACTTTTTGTCTCTCTGGGTTCTACTTGGCTGATATATTTTATAGCCAGTATCGCTAATAGTTTTTTCTAAATTCTTATCTATTTTTATTCTAGTTTCCTCGTAGTATTTAGGGTCGTAAGGTTTAGTTGCTTGTTCTAGTCCGCCCCCAATATATGGTATTCCTCCATAAGATACGCCGGTTTTTTTAAGCTGAGCTAGGGCTTGTTTAGAGTATGGTACGAAGCCTAATATCTTTTTTGCTATAATTTTACTTGCTTGCTCATTATCGCCAGAAGCCAGACTATCATAAATAGAACCTATATCAAATAAATCGCCAACAGTTGGTCCGCCGAACGCCTTAGCAACTTTTTCTACTCCATTTCTTCCATATTTCATACTATCTATAGCATCTACTAGATAACCAAATCCACCCGCTCCACCGATATCGTCTAGCGCTCTTGCTAGTGGCTCATTCCAATCATGCTCTCTTTTATTGCCGGACAATAAGTTCCTTACTCCGATGGTCATTTCGCCAAAGGCCGTACCAACCAATAAATATCTGAAAAAAGGAACCACATCTCCCCTCACAGCTTTCTTAATAATTTCATTCTTAATAAACTCACCTTGTTTTATACTGAATTTACTTAACTGTGTAACGGTTCTACCAAGTTCTCCTTTAGTTGTCCACAAAGGTAACTCTTCTGGAGTAGTGTAAAATTGAGTCTTCCTCACTCCTTCTCTTACCCCTATCGCTAAATCATCATCAGATAAACCTCTTTTTAGTATGTTTTGTGGATTTATATTATGTTCTTTTAAGTGTTTTGCATATTTTGTGGGGTTATTAGCCCATCTTTTAATAGCAGATTCCGCAGACTCTGCGGCCACTATACGATTAAATCTCTCTATTTTAGAAAACTGAGAGAAGTCTAATAGTTTTTTTCCAGCCTTAACCATCAGAGACTTATTGGCTCCTTCATATATTTCGCCAGATAAAGTATCTGTTATTTCGGTAAGGTTGATCCCTTTCTTCAAAGCCCTACTTGCTGATTCTTTTGGTTTACTTAAAGTCTTCATTACTCCTTTTAAGGTTCTACCAATACCATAGGTAGCTGCGGTATTAGTAGTTTGTGTAGCGTTTGCTATCACGGATAACCCCATTTTTGTAAATGTTTGTGTCCCCCTAATCGCTTGACCGAACTTGTTAGCCTCTTTTCCGTATCTCATCATATTATAGATATCTTCTGTATATTTTCTTTGACTTGGACTTAATCCTTCTAGGGTCATTTTTTCTAATTTCGTTCCGAATACTTTCGCCTCTGCTAAACGAGATGCCGTTTCTCTGTTCCAATTAGCCAATACTTTTAATGGATCTTTTACATAGAACTTCTCAAATCCAGCAGGGATGTCTTCAAATATACGGCTATATTCGATATCTGCTTTACTAGCCCTAAACCCTCTTTTATATACTTCTCTTACTATATCTGCTTGTTGTTTATAACCATTATCTACTAACCACTTTATTGCCTCTTCCTTTTTCCCTGGATCTAACATTCTTGGGAAATATTTTTTAACATTTCCAATTGGTACTCCAGCACCCTTAAGTTCTTGTGCTCTGGTATCTAATATTTTTACTATATCCTTTGCTGTTCCACTTAACTTCGCCCTATCTTTTGTTAATATTTCTTTATAAACACCTGTAATATCTACTGATTTATCTTTTTTCAGTTTATTCAATAAAATTTCACCTTGACCCAACAGTTTACCTTCTTCACTTCTATATATAGCCATTTGAGCATAGGTTTTGGGACTACTAGACTTTAACCCCATCATAGGATTTTGAACACTTCTACCGATAGAAGATTTAGCCTGTATTCCGGCAGTTTTAGACCCCTTAATAATACTAGCTAGATCCTCTACTCTTTTATCAATATTAGCTGATGAACTACTTGGTGTTTTGAATGTTGGAACGTCAGTTGTTTTTGCCATACCAGCAAATTTAGCACCAACTCTCTTCATCGACTCAGGTGTCTTTGCGGTTAAATGATATATTTTTCCCTCAATATTTTTACCAGCTATTCCGCTTTTAGTATCATCAATAATGTTTTTAAAATTTTCTAACTGACCTTTTTGAATAGTTTTGAATGAAACCCTACCAGTCTTTTTATCAACAATTTGTAAAACAGATGACTCTATTCCCTTGTTGGCCCCTATTTTAGATAATGAACCACCAATACCACTAGTAACACCACCCAACACTAACCCGGTAGCAGCAGATTGTGCGACGTTCTTGAGTAGATTTTTAAAATTACCCTCTTCTATAGACTGTAACACTCCCCATGGGGCAGCGGCTGTAGCACTGGTAATTCCACCTCTAGCCACCTTGGATATAATATCTTTACCGGGACTTTTGAATGACTTACCGCCATATTTTAATAATACCGATTGTATAATTCCCTTTAATTGATTTTGAGTAGCTTCAGTAGATGTTCTTGCAACCATAGGAGGTAATGGTTCTTTCCTAAGCTCTTCTATGGTTCTTCCTTTTTCTGATGGCGAATAAGCAACTTGTGTGCCAGTTATAAGTTTAAGTGCATCTATCGGTATCCTGGCCAGTGGCTCTACTGCACTAAGGGCAGTATATAATGGTCCAGAAGTAGCCTTTTCTGCCTCAGCACTATATTTCTTGACATCCTCCATAGAGCGGTATCTCTTTTTTTGTCTATCTGTTAGGTCTGGCATTGTCTTATATATTAAATCAGACAATGTTTTCTTATCAACGTTGGGGTATTGTTTACCTATTTTACTTATCATGGTCTCCCTAAAACCCTGTCTATAAGGATTGGTGGAATATCTACTTGCCTGTCTTTGTATTGTATCTAAAAACCCAGAATCAGTTTCTGGTTGATATGGTTCCCATTTTAGTCTCCCACTAGACTGCTTATTATTCTGTTGACCCCAAGTTATTCTTCCCATTATTCATACGACTTTCTTAATGTGTAGACTAAGTCATTTATTTCTTTTTGTGTAAGCTCTGGATAATATTGTGTTAACGCAGGAATTAATTCCTTTTCTGTTGCCCACTGTGATTTATGTCTGCCCGCTTGGTAGAATCCCAATATATCTCCAGATATCTCTTGTTTTGCTTTTGACCTAAGTTCTGCTTGAGTTGGTTTCCTAGTGCTTCTTGCAGATGTTCTAGCAGAGGTACTTCTTTGTAACGCTAACTGTTGTTGTGCTTGTCTCTCTTTTGCTTCTCTGTCTTGGTCTTCTCCATACATCCCGTGTGCTTCTTTATATTTTTGAGCATCTAATTCTGCTAACATTTGTTGTAGTTTTGTTCTAGCACCAAGCTTCTCTTGTTGTAGACCAGCTAATGCGGGTAGATATTTTTCCCCCACATATTGAGACTGTTGTTCTATGGGAATACCAGAATAGGCCACACCCCTTCTGTTTGCTCCCTGTACTATATCACCAAATGCTCTTGTTTTAGTTGCTTCTAGTCCCTGTATCATAGCATTATAATAAGGGTCAAGTCCTTGAACTTGTTGATTAATTAAACCTTTTTGTGGAGCATAAACTTGTTCTAATTGATTTAAGTAATCTTGTAATGACGCCATCTTTTTATCCTTTCTTCCCTATATTATATGAGTTAATATCTGTAAGTATTTGTTGTATCTCGTTGTAGTCTAAAATGCCTTCTAAGGCCTCTTTTAGCCCCTCTGAGACGTTCTTGCCCCCCAAGACGATAATATCTATTAGTTGTTGTATGTGTTCTCGTGTAACAATGGAGTGTTTGGCACCCATCTTCTTTTGATGTTGTCTTGTTTTAATATTGTTTAAAATTTCTTCTGTTTTCATAGTGATCCTTATATTATTTTTACTAACCCTAGTTTACTGTATCCTCCTCTGGCAGTACAATCTCCTCCAGAATCCTGATAACCAGATAATTCTACGTAATCCCCTTCGGCTAGTTGTAGGATTCCCGATACATTACAATAATTATTTCCATTTACACCAGAGAAGCCCTGATTTATTCTTTCAGCATTATTTACATATATATTTGCAAACCTTCTTGTACCCGCAGTTTGAGCACCCCAACCGATTTCCCCAAAAACCACATATATCCCGGCGTAACCTGTCGGTATTGTAATTCTATCGTTATCTAAGTCGGCGGTTAAACCATTGTTCCACGTGGTACCATTCATAGTAATTTTAGTATTACTGCCAGTGCCAACCGTTTGGTCTGCACTACTGGTGATTTGAGCGGAAACAGCCCCGTTGTAAGGGGTTATAGCCCCATCTTTAATGTTTAAACCGTCTATAGTTACACCATTAGCAGAAGTAGTTTCGGAAATAGTGTCTGTTTTAAGAGTAATATCGGCATCTAGTTCTATATAAGGGGTTATGGCACCAGCAGAAGCGTCAAATAAAAGACCAGTGGCGACAGTATCAGTAGCATCGTTATATATATAAAAAATTAAGTCTTCTGTATTATTTGCTAACCAGCTCGGTAACCAAGGATCGCCGTCATATCTACAAAAATTTCCTCCATGAGTAGGACTAGAATTATCCAACCCTACTGTTAAATAATTAGTTGCTTGATTGCCAACATCATTAGTGACAACTATCACATACTTAGTAGTAGCACTCATTGAATATTGTTGTGCTCCAGTAAAAGTAAATGTAATAAGTTGGGGTGTAGTTGTTAGAGTAGAAACATCAAACGCATCTGAAGTTGCTAGAGCATCACCGGTTCCTACACTTGATACCCCATATGTTCCTGAGTGTGCATATAATTTTGCGTAAACATTCCCAGTTATAGAACCCACCTTTCCAAGATAGAATTTACAACTAATTATTTTTGCTGCATCTGTATTGCTAAATGACTGGCCCCACAAATAGCTAGCGGTACCACCACCTATACTACTGTTTCCATTCGGTTCACTATAACTATCAACTAAATTAGTAGGAGCAACTGTACTCTCTTGGTGAAAACTTATATATTGTTCTGGGGCGGCCCCCGTATAAAATCTTATTTCGGCTGGGTTTGTGGTATCTCCTCTCATTAAAACGTCTCCACCATCGTTTATTCTTAGTGCCCCCCCTGAATTTATAGAGAGTGCTATACTGTCGTTGGTTATTGTAATATTACCAGCAGTTATTGTACCTAAATCAGCATTAATAGCAGCTAAATTTGAACAAGTAATTTTATCTGCCGTTATCGTAGAAGCTGCAATATTACCACCAACAATTGTCTCTGCGGCAATTAAGTCACCTGTTATAGTCTCTCCGGCGATTAACGAACCAGTAATTGTCTCTGCAGCAATATTACTAGCGACTATGGTTTCTGCAGCAATCAGTGAACCGGTAATTGTCTCTGCTGCTATTTCGTTGGCAGATATTGAACCTGCAACAATACTAGAACCAGCTAAGTTCATTCCACCAATACCATTGAATACTTGGAAAATTGCTTCACCAGTATAATTTTGAGCTACTGCAATAAGACGCTTCTTATTTCCTATAGCATTATTAAAAGTTGTTGTCTTTTGTAAAATAGTTAACGATACTTCTGTATCTAAGTATATATAGTTTTTAACTGACATTGTGCCAGTATTTCCTGATACGACGGAATAAGAAGTTCCATCAGAGGTCGTTAGAGTACCGGCCGCCCAATTAACCTGTACATCACTTGCGGCACTAAATACAATATCATGACTATAAGACATTAGACCTGTTTGAACCTTATCAGAAGAGATAGTTAAATTAGCTATCTGACCAGCTGTAATAGTAAGGTTGGCTATATTGGCGGCCACTATTGTTTCTTCGGCTATATTTCCACTTACTATTGTGTTTGAAGCTATATTGCCCCCGGCTATAGTTGCTTCTGCAATATTACCACCAGATATGGTTGCTAGAGCTATATTACCACCGACAATCGTTGCTTCTGCTATATTACCACCCACTATAGTTGCTTCTGCTATGTTACCACCAACTATAGTTGCTTCTGCAATCAATGCTCCAGTTATGGTTGCTTCTCCGATATTTATACCACTAATAGTGGCTTCTGCGATGTTAATACCAGTTATAGTGGCGGAACCGATATTAAAACCGGTTATAGTTGCCTCGGCAATGTTGGCACCTGTAATTGATGCTAATGCTATATTAATAGCACTTATAGTTGCTTCGGCTATATTATTACCAATAATAGTAGCCAGGGCTATATTGGAACCGGTTATTGTAGCCTCTGCTATGTTGGCTCCCGTGATGGTAGCTAGAGCAATGTTATCTCCAGTGATGGTAGCTGAACCAATGTTGGCTCCCGTGATGGTAGCTAGAGCAATGTTATCTCCAGTGATGGTAGCTGAACCAATGTTGGCTCCCGTGATGGTAGCTAATCCTATATCGTCACCAGTAATAGTTGCATTAAGTATTTTATCTGTCGTAATAGCATCGTCTACTATATCAGCATTACGAATAATACTCTCACCGGTTAAGCGATAAAAGTTATCGTTCAATAGGGCGAGGTTTCTTTGGTCAAAGCCAGTTAATCTGTTTGGTTGAAATCGCATTCTATTTTGTTCCTATAATCATCCAATCAAATCCAAATGTCCCTGTTCTTGTAGAGATTACCCTAAAAGTTGTAGTTGTTCTAGAGGCAGATTTTACTGATAAATCAAAAGCGTTTGTGCCAGCAGTGCCTATTACCGATGTTAGAAACACACGATAAGAGGTATCCCCCATAGTTCTCCCGATTGTTATATCAACATAATAGTAATTTCCATCAGTTGATGTACCCATATTAGCCGAACCCTTTACAATAATGTTAGTAGTTCCCGTGTTTTCTTCTAAGATATTACTACCATTAGCAAGTTTAGTCCTTGCTATAGCAGCAGCAGCATCGATATTGTCGTTATCTATGTTCCCATTAAACTCATCGTAAATAGTATCGAAGTTAGCATTGACCTCCGCAGAAGCTATTGTTGTACTAGCAGTAAATGTATTTGGTTTTGAAACTGTTCCCATGTTTTATCCTTTCTTTATTTGGGACCCCTTGGTCTCCAATAAATTGTGTATCCGTAAACCTTCTGTGGTTCATCGGCATTGTTATTACTAAACTTAAATTGTACGAAGTATGATTGTCCAGAAACCGAAGATTTGTTTACAATAAGAGAGGTGTCATCCCATGTGTCTACATCCCATACTGCCGTATCCCATAAATCACCCGATCCCTGAGTAGATATTGAGGTTGAAGTAAATGAATCCGCTAAATCCTTTGCATAACCAAAAAGTAAAGAAGAATTGGCGGTAGTGGTATCGATCTCTATATATGCCTTTCTAAAGCGTTTTTTACGTTCCGGTATCCCCATATCATGTGCTTTAGTTTTGTAATAGAAAGATATTGCTGCCGTTGCGTCGTTATTTCCTGTATCTCCCTCATAAACAAAGCCGTTAACTGGATCTCCAATATATAGAGTTTCCTCATCATTCCCACCCTTAGCTACAAACAAACATCTCGCATTAATTCCTTCATAGTACCACCAGCTTCTCCAAAGTGTATCATGCATTAAAATTCTATCGTTATACGTTCCTCCGGATGAAGTGTAAGCTAACCAATATTGATTTCTATAATAACAAGCTACAGCGTTCTCTGGCTGCCCAATGTCTCGTATCTTAGATGCTATTTTCTCAGAAATAATACGAACAATAGCCCCGTCAAATATATAAACACCCTCATTACCAAGAAAATAATGATTATTATTACCAGCAACCACCGTCTTTCCAGAAATACAACCACCCTCAAAAGGCATTCTTTTTAAAGTAAAGTTATCAGAATCGTCTCCATAAAGAACCCATAATGATTTCCTTTTATAAATTACAAGATTATCTAATAACGGTTCAATGGCGAGTATCTTGTCTCCGTCACCCGGGTTTACATCAATAAATGAATTTGCACCAAAAGTGATCGGATCAGCTATATCTGAATAAAATATCCTATTAGGATATGTTGTACTACCGGAAACCCAAGCCCTTGATGTGTGGTTGGCGAGCAAGGTTCCTTTCGGAGTAGTAATAAAATCACTTACCGTAGTTCCATCATATTTTCTTAAGGCATCTGAACCGTTTGTCCAGATAGCATACTCTACCCCAGAGATATACGCAGTATCAAAAGTCACATTTCCTAAGGTTGTTAAATCATCTATCTCTGTCCATGTTCCAGAAACGTCTTTGTATATCTTAGAAACACTAGAACAAAGTAGTTTTTCACTACCATCGGTTTTATAAAACTTGAAGATATTATCTATAGGATTAGCGCCTATAGTAACAGAATTTACTTTAGTGTATCCTTTACGCTTTACTATAGCTCCCTTGTCATCTGTATTACAATTCTTAAGGTCTGGAGATTCGTTATCTGCCAATAAAGAATTTACA
>Ga0074195_1003186_pt1 | contig 16090 bp, 16 predicted proteins | sample EPASupsiteHSE623_FD_64525 | JGI IMG/M metagenome (GOLD analysis project Ga0074195, IMG submission 64525) | Bioremediated contaminated groundwater from EPA Superfund site, New Mexico - Sample HSE6-23 | ecosystem: Environmental > Aquatic > Deep subsurface > Groundwater > Contaminated ...
CTTCTTATTTGTTGGTTGGTTTGCCTCCCGTCCGTTTGCCGCGCGGCGAAAACGTCTTAAAAAAGACAGTAAACAAGTCTTACGCGTTTCTGTTAGAGGCTACACCACTGTTTATGCTGGGTGCACTGATTATTTCGGTATTGCAGCTTAGTGGACTGCTGGAAGGTATTCAGATAGCATTAGCCCCGCTGACAGAAGGCATGCTGAAACTGCCAAAAGAGACGGCAACAGCCTTTATTATGGGGCTTATCCGCCGCGATTTCGGGGCGGCTGGACTGTCAGATATGGATCTTACACCGGCGCAGACCTTAGTATCGCTGGTTACTATTACGCTGTTTGTTCCTTGCGTTGCCACTGTTATTATGATGTTTAAAGAACGTGGCAGTAAAGAGGGCGGGTTGATTTGGCTTAGTTCCTGGGTATTTGCGTTCCTCATTGGTGCGATTGTAGCGGCATTTGTCATTTAATTTGATTCGAGGTGACTGATATGAAACAGCAAACTTGTCCGCAGTGTAAATTGAATTGTGATTTGGGAGAGATACGCTGTCCACGCTGCCATAAACTGCTGTTAACTCAGTGCAACGGCAATTGCAGTAAATGCAAAGAAAAGAATAAATGCTCTGATTAACGTTATAGAAATGAAAAACACACCATGGAGTCCTTAGGAGCTCCGTGGTGTGTTTTTATTATTTTTGCTTGTATTTATCCGATAACAAAGCCGTTATTAACTCCAGCTTATAAATCCTTTGGCATATCGGCCGGATCCATGATAGCAATGTCGCCTTCCTCGCCAGTACGGATGCGAACTGCATTGGCGATCGGGTAGACAAAGATTTTGCCATCGCCGATTTTGCCGGTTCTGCAAGCTGCTTTAGCGGCTTCCAGCACTCGTTCCACAGGCACTTCACAGATGACGATTTCGACCTTTACTTTAGGAACTAAATTAATGCTGTATTCTTGTCCTCGATACACTTCGGTGTGGCCTTTGGTCAAGCCGCAGCCATAGACTTGGGTTACTGTCATGCCGGTAACGCCAATTTTTTTCATGGCTGTTTTGAGTTCTTCCAGCTTTTCAGGGCGGGTAATAATATCAATTTTGGTAATAGGCCTCATAAATAAAGTCCTCCTTTATCAAAAAAATGCAGGTAATTACAGTTTACGCGAGCGTAGTCTTTTTTGCAACTAAGTCTTGAGACAGGGCATTTGCAGAAGAACCCAGGCCAATGGGTGAACCTGTCATGAAGTCCTGGTAGGCATAACCGCGTTCGCCATGCTCGGTAATATCAAGTCCTTGTACTTCCTGCTCGGTAGTAGCGCGGACGCTCATAACAGTTCCGATTGCTTTGATAATCAGGAAAGTCATTACAGCGGCAAATATCCAGCTAATACCGACACCGATGAGCTGTGTTGTTAACTGGCTGGCATTGCCGTAAAACAGGCCGTCAGCTCCTGCAGGATTAACCGATTTGGAGGCAAACAAACCGGTGGCGATAGCGCCCCAGGTGCCGCCAATGCCATGCACGCCGAATGCGTCAAGGGAATCGTCATAACCAAACTTAGGTTTCAGGACAGCTACTGCCAGGAAGCAGATAACGCCAGCCGATAAACCGATGAGAATCGCTGGAACAGTGCTAACAAAACCGGCAGCAGGTGTAATGGCAACAAGACCGGCAACACAACCCGAAGCTGCGCCAAGAATGGTAGGCTTACCATGATGCAGCCATTCGGTTAATACCCAGGAAACCGTAGCTGCTGCTGCTGCTACATGAGTGACGACGAAGGCACTGGCAGCAAGACCATTGGCAGACAAAGCACTGCCGGCATTAAAACCAAACCAGCCAAACCAGAGTAGGGAAGCGCCAATAACTGTCATTGGCAGATGATGGGGCATCATGACTTCAGAGCCATAGCCTTTGCGTTTTCCGATCATGAGAGCGATGGTGAGACCAGAAACACCGGAAATAATATGAACGACAGTACCACCGGCAAAATCTAGCACACCAAGTTCGCGGATCCAGCCACCTACACCCCATACCCAGTGAGCCATGGGATCATAGACCAGAGTGGTCCAAAGCAAAGTGAAAACGACGAAGGCGCCAAATTTCATGCGTTCAGCAAAAGCACCTGTGATGAGGCCAGCCGTGATAATGGCAAACATGGCTTGGAAAATCATGAAAGCTTGATGCGGAATAGTTGCTGCATAGTCAGCGTTAGGTTCGATACCAACACCACTTAGTCCAACCCAGTCAAGAGAGCCAATCAGGTGGTTAATATCTGGGCCGAAAGACAAAGAGTAACCAAATAATACCCATTGTACACTTACTAAACCAATAACAAAGAAACTTTGCATGATTGTGCTTAAGGCATTTTTAGTTCTTACCATACCGGCATAGAATAGAGCTAAACCAGGGGTCATAATCATGACCAGAGCGGCGCTGATTAGTACGAAGGCTGTATCCCCAGTATCGATTTTTGCTGCTTCAGCCGGTGCTTCACCGTCAGCAAAGGCGGCTGGTACGAATAATAGCATTAACAATAAACATACGGTAAAAATTGTCCAGAGCTTTTTCATGTTACATCCCTTCCTTTTCTTACTAATATTATTGGGTTAAAAGTAAACGTATAAATAGTGGCATTCCCCCTTGAACTTTCCGGAAATAAAAAAACGCCTGAAGGTATAAACCTCCAGGACGTCATTGTCCGGAAACTAGACACAAAAGCCTTCGCAAATATATGCGAAGGCTTCATTGCCTAAGTTATTAACTTATTGTCATTACTATAGCAAATACCCAAGCTCAGTGTCAAGCAGATTTTTGAAAAACATATTAAAAATTTAAGATCGATAACTTGTATGTATGTCCGGAGTGCAACTTGTATAAAATAGTTTCTCATGATATATTATAAACGGAGAGAAAATTCAGACGGTATTTTGATACCGCCCGGATTCTAGTGGGAATTATCCAGGAACTTAGCCGCTCGCCAGTGTCTGCAGGGTATAAGCTTGTTGAAACGGGATCATTAGAGCCGGGTTGTTATTGGATAAATGTAATCGTCATATGGGAGCGGATGGGGCCTGGTGGCTCCTGCAGTCTTCAAAACTGTTCGTTGGGCGTTAACCCGTCCATGGTGGGTTCGATTCCTACACGCTCCCGCCAGTAGAGAAATCAAGGGTCTGTGGCTATTAAAGCCACAGACCCTTTTTGTGTTTTATGGGTTAAATTAAGCTCGTAGGGCAAAAATGGGACAGGATAATTATATCACACATTACATAACAAATTCATACTATACAACAAAAGTGGTGGGGAGGTAGTTTAATGCCTGACGATTTAGGCGAAATTATAAGGCAGATGAGCAAGGATATAGGCAGAGTTGAAACAAAGGTCGATTTTGTTAATAATACAGTGAACGGACTAAAAAATCAGGTTGAGACAGTAGAACGCATTGTGTTGAGACGAGAGACAATTCATAATGAAGTATCAGATTTAAAAAAAGAAGTTTCTTCGAAGTTTATGTGGTGTATAGGTTACTGTAGTACTTTAGTTGGTCTTATTATCGCATTGCTAAAATTTAAAGCCATTTAAATGTAATATATTATATTCAAATTGGCTCTAATCTCTAATAATATTCAGCAGGTGGCAGGTAGCACTAGTGCTGTATCGAAAATGGCAGAAGAACTACAGTTAGCTGTAAGACAATTTAAAATCTAAGATGTTAAGAAAAGTTCGATCCCCTCCCAAACAGGGGATCGAACTTTTCTGCAAAATTGATTTTCGCGTATCATTTTCGTCCTTGACTACACTGAGAACTACATAATCTTGAATGGTGAATTTCCAAGCCGGCATAATTTCGACTAAAACTTAGGCGGAGTTAACAAGCTGTACGAATCAAGACTCTATTTATTAGCTAAAAATACATGTTAAAGAATATAAAGTTCACCAATTTAATATTTCTTAATATTAAATTAAATTTAGTAGTTGATTTTTTTATCAATTCATGTCAAAATAACGATAATTCTAGATTTTTTGAGTTGGATAATCCAAAATCAAAAGACGGAATTTTCAGACAAGTGTGTATTGGGTGAATTATCATGCGGGGAATTTTTAAAGGGGGTATTAATTTCAGCAAAGGTGAAATAGTAAAGAAGTAAATAGCCAGTCTTGAAAAGCAATAGTAGTTGATTTGATGAGGAGGAGTCGAAATTGGAGATTTCATTAGCCGCAATAATGTCAATGGTTGCGTTAGCAATTGTAGTAATTATCAGTTGTGTCAACGAGGATTTGAATGTTGGTTTTCTTAGCATTGGCTTTGCCATCATTGTTGGTGGTGTTTGGGGCGGTTTAACCGGTGCAAAGGTTATGGGCTCATTCCCGCTCAGCTTATTTATGATTTTGGTTGGTGTAACATTCATGTTTGGTATGGCACAAACCAACGGAACTATGGAAAAGCTCACCTCATATTCTGTTAGACTTTGCAAAGGAAACACAGCTCTTATCCCCCTAATTGTTTATGCTTTAACAACCTTTGTAACAACTATTGGACCTGGCAATATTGCCGGTTGTGCTTTAATGGCTCCTGTTGCAATGGCCATCGCTTCCCGCGTAGGTATGCCTGCTTTTCTGATGACTCTTGTTGTTGTTGGTGCCGCTAATGGCGCTGCATTTTCACCATTTGCTCCGACAGGTATTATTTCCAATGGCATTATAGCCAAAATGGCTCCTGGCCTTGGAATTGCAGCCGATCAACTGAACGGTTTGGCCTGGAAAATCCATTTTAATTCAACGCTAGCACAAGGTCTTATTAATATCGGTGGCTTCTTTGTTCTTGGCGGTTGGGCTTGGATTCAGAAGCAACGTGGTTCCAGTTTGGATATTGACGAATTAGCTCCAAAACCCGAGCCTTTCAATAAACATCAATGGCTGACATTGGGCATGGTTGGTCTATTAATTCTCATGGTTGTGCTTCCTGGATTGCCTGCGTTTAAGCCATTCTTCAAGGCTAATGCTTGGCTTGCCAACATGCTTTCTAATGTTGGTTCAGTTGCCTTCGTATTATCCGGCGTATTGATGCTGGCAGGTTCTGGCGACAGCAAAGCCGCTGTTAAAGTAATGCCTTGGGGCGTTATTATGATGGTTTGCGGCGTATCTGTTCTGATAGATGTAATGGATCAAGCCGGCGGCTTAAATGCTATGGTTAAAATGATTGGCGCGATTTCCAATACGACAACCATTAACTTCTGGCTGGGACTTATCCCCGGTATTATTTCGGCTTATTCCAGTTCATCTGGTGTTGTAATGCCGATGTTCCTGCCGATGGTTCCTGGTCTTGTGAAGGAAATCGGCGGTGGCAATCCAATTGCGATGATTTCTTCCATCAACATTGGTGCCCATATTGTTGATACTTCACCGCTTTCTACTCTTGGCGCATTATGTATTGCCTGCGCCGGCGAGCATGAAGACAAAGCTAAGTTATTCCGCAATCTGCTCATCTGGGGTCTGTCGATGTCAGTTGTGGGCGCTATTGTCTGCTATGTCTTCTTCGGACTACTTGGTTTCTAAGTTGTTGTAGTAAGTTAGGCCGGGATAAATATCCCGGCCTATTGTTTTTTTAATCTTTTTGCAGGGGCGCAGCATATAGTTAGGAAATCAAGGCTTCTCGGTCACGTTGAAGTGCCCCCTGTCAAGTAGACAGATAAAAAAACAAAAACTTGGAAATGGTATGATAAACTGGACACTAAGATAAGAGAAAAAGGTGGCAGTTTATGAGTAGAAGAAGTTATGATCGCCAATTTAAAATGGCTGCAGTAAAATTAGTGCTGGAAGATAATATGTCCGTTTCTGAAGTTGCAAAGGAATTGTCTATCCATTACAATAGCCTGTATCGCTGGATAAGTGAATTTGAAGAATATGGGGAAAGTGCGTTTCCGGGTCACGGAAGCGCACTTTATAATTCTCAATATGAAATTAAAAAGCTTAAACGAGAAAACGAAGAGCTTAAAGCGGAGTTAGAACTGCTAAAAAAATACCGAGCCTTCTTGAAGAAAAAGAATGTATAAGGTTTCAATATCTTAAAGAAAACCAAGACAAATGCAATATCAAGAAGGCCTGTAAAACATTAAATATTTCACGTTCTGGCTTCTATGAATACCTAAATAGAAAGCCATCTAAGCGAATGCTTGAAAACGACGTTTTAAGTATTGAAATTAGAACGATATTTGAAGAACACAAAGGTAGGTATGGTTCTAAGAGGATCTCAAAAGCCCTTGCATTAAAGGGTATCACTGCAAACCGGAAGCGCGTTTCTAAGCTAATGAGAAATATGAAGCTGTGTCCACGAGGTACACGGTACCGCTATAAGCGTTACAACCTGGAGTCAGCCTCAGTAGAAAGACCTAATTTACTTAACCAATCATTTCAAACGGATGACAAAAACAAGATATGGGTTGGTGATATTACATATGTGCCGACCAAGAAAGGAGTATTGTATTTAGCCGTATTTCTTGATATTTATTCCCGCAAAGTCTCCGGGTGGTCAATGGGTAGAAAGATGAAGGAAAACCTTGTAATAGATGCATTCATGCAGGCTTATGGCAGGGAGCATCCCAAAGAAGGCCTTATCGTTCATACAGATCAAGGCTCTCAGTTTACCGGTGGTAACTTTCAGGCATTACTGCGTACACATGGTGCGGTATCAAGTGTCAGCCGGAAGGGAAACCCATACGATAATGCCTTAATGGAATCATTTTATAGAACAATAAAAAGAGAGCTTATTCAGGATGCTCAATTCGAATCACCTGAACAAGCTCAGCAAGAGATATTTAAATATATCGAACTATATTACAACACAAAGAGAATGCATTCCTCTCTTGGGTATCTTTCTCCTGCCCAATTTGAAGCGTTGAATTCATAAAAATAACTTAACTTTATGTCTAGTTTTTCTTGACACTTCCACAGTTTTATTATTTCAACTGTCTACCATAAGGGGAGCATATCACGTAGACGGAGAAGTCTTTTTGATATTCTGAAAATGGGCTTGTAAGACAGAAAAATTAAATGATGCTCTTCGTTTAAGTCGGGGCGTATATGTTCCTAAACCATTTTGTGTATTAAAATTCGTTTGAAAGCTAACCATAATTTCAAATCCTATGGTACGAAAGCAACCTGCTTCTTCATTACAAAGTTAGGGAACACTAGGAGACCTCATGAGAACAAAATCTCAGATGGAACAAGCTCGCCGCCCCAAAGGCGTGATGAATTCCTTGACAACAAATTTCTTTCATTTGCGGAATCCCTTCACAACAGCCTGGTGGTCAGCATCGTATCCGGGTTTTGGACATATTAGCATGGGAAACTATGTTAGTGGTTTTTTGCTTTTCTTTTGGGAAATGACTGTTAATACTCAGGGAAATGTTAATCTTGCTATACTATATTCTTTCACAGGTCGCTTTGATATGGCGAAAGAAATTGTTAACAATCGCTGGCTATTACTGTATGTCCTTGTCTTTATTTATGCGGTATGGGATAGTTATCGCCTGGCACTTCAATTTAACCAATTAGCGATATTGGCGGACAGGCATGAACAAACAATTCAACCTGTCTCGATGTCTTTTATGGAAATTAACGCATTAGACCATCGCTCACCATGGGTTGCGGTAGCATGGACATTAATGGCTCCAGGATTAGGCCATATCTATACCCATCGAATACCAACAGGCTTTTTTCTTATTATCTGGTGGATGGTTATCGCCTATTTTTCGTTTCTCTTTCAGGGTATTCAATATACAGCATTAGGACTATTTGATCAAGCAAAGGCTATTGTAGACCCTGAGTGGCTTATCTTTCTTCCATCCCTATATGGATTTGGAGTCTACGATGCCTATGTTAATACTGTAGAATTTAACCGTCTATTTGAAAAAGAGCAAGCTGCTTTTTTAAAGAAAAAATATCAAAGTCTTAATTTTAAAATGCCTACAAAGGTGGAGAATGATTTGTATATTACAGCATCTTTTGAACACTCAATAAAACTTGAGCTTGCTATTTCAGAGTTAGAACAAAAGGGTATATCGCCAGATAGTATTTGTGCTATTCCAATGAATGCTCCGCCGAAAGATCCAATGATGTTCGATACTATTCATCGTGCAGACGGTATGAGTCTATTCGATTTGCCCGCCATACTTGGTACAGTATTTATGCTCTTTGGGGTGATGTGGGGATTCATGTGGACCTGGGGACCTATTCTGTGGGGACTAATAGCATTGGCCTTGGGGGGCGCTTTAGGGTTTTTGATTAAATATGTTTACTATAAGATATATATAAAGAAGACACGAATTGCAGGTAAAGTTACAGAAGTAGTTCTCATCGTGAGTTGTCAGAAGTCTGAGGGTGAGATGGTAGAAAGAGTAATGGGTGGGCATCTGGCACTTAGCGTTGGACGCAAGGAAAACTAGTTTAGGAGGCTTATATGGTACAAGTACCTGAAAGTGCTGATGAAATTCGTCAAATGCACGAAGCATTTACGCAGGCTCGAATGGAAGTGTGGCTTACCGACAACCTCTGGCACTGGCAATGGTGGGTTTTAATTGCTCTCTTTTTTCTTCCCTGGATTGTGTGGTGGAAGCTTCTTGATAAGAGCAGAATAGTAGAAGTATTCCTATTTGGAATGCTAATGTTAATTACTGCAGGCTGGATGGATGAACTGGGAACAGAACTTCAATTGTGGTATTACCCTTTTAAGACTATTCCTTGGTATCCCCAGCTAGTGCCAGTTAATTACACGGTATTGCCTATTACCTATATGCTTATCTACCAGTATTTTTCTAAATGGCGCTCTTATGTAACGGCAATGACGGTAATGGCTGCTGTTTATTCATGGATTGCTGAGCCTCTCTTAAGCTATATGGGGATGTATAAACTTATAATATGGAAATATAGCTACTCATTTCCGATGTATATTTTGATTGCCATTATTCTTCGAAGGTTTCTGGAAATGTTATTAGGCATTAACAAAAAACATAAAGATAATTTGTAATGGAGACTTAATTCAGACGGCGTCGCACCTGCAGCGATTTGCGAAAATCATTTATGATATTCTTGGGGTTTGCTATAATGGTAAGAAAAGCCTTGGAAGGAATAAAATTAATGGCTAAACAGAAGTACTACGCCGTAAAGGCAGGCAGAACAATAGGCATATTCAAAACATGGCCAGAATGCCAAAAACAGGTTATTGGCTGTCCGGGAGCACTATTTAAGAGTTTCTCAAGCGAACAAGAAGCAAAAGAATATATTAATGGCATTACTCCTGCTGTGCCTGCCGCAACAAGCAATAGCAATGCGAATGCCAAGGGTGGAGACAACCATTTCGATATTTATGTAGATGGCAGTTATGACAATGCCAAGAAGAAGTATAGCTGGGGATTCGCAGTATATCAAGGCTCAGAGACAATTCACACAGCATGCGGAGTAGGGGAGGATGCGGAAGCCGCTGCCACTCGTAATGTTGCCGGTGAATTGGAAGCTACAAGGAAGGCTGTCTTATGGGCAGAATTGCAAGGGATTGATTCGATTACCATACATCATGACTATATTGGGATTTCTGAATGGGCAACAGGTAAATGGAAGACCAATAATACCACTACCCAGAGCTATGCGAACTTTATTCGTCCCTATTTAACCTGGGTTACCTTCAACAAGGTGGCGGGGCATACTGGAGTTCCCGGTAATGAGCTAGCAGATAAGCTGGCAGGAGAAGCATTAAAACAAATATAGTCGTAAGCGTGTAATGTATCTGTATATGTATAGGGTAGGCAGGCAGGGCGAATACTATCAGGCGAACATGTTTTGGAAGGGAGCTCTGCTGTGAGTAATCAAGTATTGCTTTGGTCATCAATAATCTTGCCCTGGATTTCGCTGCTGTTTATGGCCCGGCAAAACATAAAAAGATATATGCCAGTGGCTTTATTTGGTGCGTTAATTACGACTATAGTTGGTGAAATTGCACTTGCATTACATTGGTGGAATGTTAAAGATGCAATTTTCCCTTTTTACCACATTCCGCCTTTTACCTATGGCGGTTTTTTGGTCGGAATAGTTTGGATCTTTAGGTGGACATATGGACGTTTTATGTTATTTATGGCAGCAAATCTGATTTTTGAAGTTATTCTTTCGTTTGTCATTGATCCAATTCTAATTAGCAGGGGCATTATTGAATTTGTTACTATTTCACCCATGCAATTACTTATGTTAAACCTTGTAATTGCAGCTGTGCTATATGGTTATCAAATGTGGCAGGATGATGTATTGACTTCGGCTGAACGGGAAAGCAATCTCTCGATAAGGCTTAGTCCTGCAGCAAAAATGCTTCCGCAGGAAGATGACGACCATAATTCAAACTAACAGTAAACTGCCTCCTGGATAAAATAACAAAGGTCGTTGGAGGCTATATAAATAAGGGATATGTCGCCAGTAAAAAGATGAGGTATATACGCGAGAGGATATTGTGTAATAATGGCAAATTATTTAGAGCAATGTATGAACAATGAATTACTACACACGGAGGACTTACAACCTAATGCCTGCTTAATGGAAGGGCAGGATAGCGACGATAGAACTGCAAACTATTCGGAAGAAGATTGGTCGCTTGTTAAGGATAAGGCCCATGAAATTCATAAAAAATTAGTAACAAATATGGACAAAGGGGCAGATAGTCCTGAGGTTCAAAAGTTAATAGACGAACTGAGGCAGCATATAACAGCTGATGTCTGTAACTGTACTCCCGAGATACTCAGGCAAATAGGGAATATATATGCCTTTAATAAATGCTTTACTGACAAAGTAGATAATTACCGGGAAGGGTTTGCTGCCTTTTTGCGAAAAGCCATATACGTGTATTGTGATAAGCTGAAAGACGCAGCGGAAAAGTGTCCGGAATCATAACTTGCCAGGTTAGTAACAAGAGTGTACATAACACAAAAACTCCACCGCATTTGGCGTGTGGAGTTTTTGTGTTTCCTGTTGAGAGCTATACTATTATATATGGTTAGATTGCCACAATCCCTATTTTATTTTCCAGGATCGGATTTCGAGGTGATCTGTAGATTTTTGAAAAATGCTTTTGGGGGGATGTGTTAGCGAGTAGATATATGATAGCACTAGGAAAAGAACACCCAAGCCCAGGCTTGGTAGAATAATATGCAGGTTTTCCATAATCAGTCTCATATAGTCCTCCTTGGCGGGTGAGCGTCCGCTTGATTCTACAGCAGTAGATGCAGGGCGCCAGCAATAGAATGCAATAATAATTATGGTTGTATACGCAAAAGCTCGATGGCTTTTGATAAATTGTCTTCTACTTTTTTCATGCGTTCTGCCGTGTGAAGTTCACCTTTTTGCCGGTAAACGATTTCGGTTGCTTGGATGACTATTCGTAATTCTTCCAATTCAATCCGCTTTTCTTCAACTGCCCTAAACACTTGAAGCATAAATACTCCTCCATTATTGAATGTAACTTAGTTTAACCAATTATGGTTAAGGCAGTTCATTGCATATTCCTATTAACTTAGCTGTTTTTGGAAAATAAATAACACCAATCTATAGACAGACTGATGCCAAGTAGTAGTACAATTCGTTAGTGAATCGGCAACCTGGCAGTCATAGACCGTGTCCTTAGACCCATAGCTTTGCGTCCTTACCTTTCGATAAGTTTGCCTATATGAAGATTATGTCTAAATAAAGGAATCTTAGCTATAATTTTACAACTAAAACAAGAAATAGTCAACAAACAATAGGGCTAAAGTCCTATTGTTTTAACTGACTGCTTGTTGCTGGTGTTGGATGATGCTGATTTTTAGGGATTTTTAGCTTCAGTAGGTATCATTCTGAGTTTTTTCGAGAAAGGCGCTAGGGTTTACAGGAGAAATAGCTGCAGGGCAGAATAAATATTTTTGTAGCTATATTTGTAACAATGGAATCACGTAGTTTCATAAGCCTATATATTAAGGAAGTGGCATGGCACATGGATTATTATTTGACAATGGATAGATACCAAACAATGCTGAGCTGGGTTGTCGATACGGTAAAAGGCGATGGTGGAAGCCCGGTAGCTATTTCAGTTTGCGACAGGGACGGTTCATTGGTTGCACTAATCAAAATGGATGGAGTATCTTCACGCAGCGTGAACTTATCACAGTACAAAGCCTATACAGCAGCCCGGATGCAAACAACCACCGAAGCGTTTATGGAAAGATTGCACAAAGAAAATATTGAGATCGCATATTTTTGTGATCCAAAACTGACGCCGTTCCCGGGTGGTGCGCCAATTAAGACTATAGATGGCAACATAATCGGTGCTATTGGGATTAGCGGCCGCGCGTCAGAAGAAGACCAACGTTTGGCTAATTTTGCTGCAGGCCTGTATAGTAACTCACCCTGTTAGTTGTATGTTGAAATAAATATAGATCTTGCTAGAGTAGCAAGAAAGAGGTGCCAAATGAGTAAAATAAAATTTGCCATAGTCGGGACAGGATCAATAGCTCCTATTCATGCTCAGGCAATTTCCAGTTTGGAAGATGCCGAAGTGGCAGCGGTGGTTGGCAATTCTACCGAAAGGACCCAGGAGCTTGCTTGTAACTATCATTGTGATTGGTATAGTGATTATCAGGAAATGCTGAACCGGACAGATATTGATGCAGTTGCCATTTGTACACCAAATGGAATTCATGCAGAGTTGGGGATACAGGCTGCCAGAGCAGGTAAGCATGTTGTTATTGAGAAACCTATCGATATTTCTTTGGAAAAGGCCGATGCGTTAATCAAGGCCTGTCAAACACATGGTGTCAAGCTGGGTGTGATATTTCAGCGGCGTTACAGCCAAGGGGTAATGGAACTAAAGAATTTGCTTGACCAGGGGAAGCTAGGCAAGCTGATTTTTGGTGGTTGTTATATTAAGTTATATCGCAACCAGGCATATTATGACAGCGGTGCCTGGCGGGGAACCTGGGATATGGACGGTGGCGGAGTACTGATGAACCAAGGCATCCATTATATTGACATGCTGCAGTTTTTGACAGGTCCGATAGCAGAGGTTAGCGCTCAATGCGGAACCTTTGGCCACAGTAGACTTGAGGTGGAAGACACCGCCACAGCCTCGATCAAGTTTCAATCTGGGGCACTAGGGGTAATTGAAGGGACTACCTGCGCTTATCCGGGCTTGGTATCGCGTATCGATATTTACGGCACAAAAGGCAGCGCGGTTATTGAAAATGATGTGCTTACCACTGTGCACTTACAGTCAGGCTATGAGTATAAAGCAGGCAGCAGTACCGACAATGCCGGTGTAAGCAGCCCCGATATTTCATGTGAATGCCACCAACGCCAATATCAGGACATTGTTGCCGCAATAAAAAATAACCAGGAACCAGCTGTTAATGGTGTAGAAGGACGCAAGGCTCTCGAAATCATTCTGGCTATTTATAAATCGGCTCACACCGGGAAGCGGGTGGCGTTGCCGCTGGCAGACAGCCTGTTCTTAAAGGAGTTGGCCGAAGCCGGCGGCTTCCGGCCTTGAGGCGATAGTGAAGACAACAATCGGTTACCGAAGGGGTTGGTCAAACTGAAATTATTTTTAAATCAGGAAAATCAAGTAGATATTGACGGCTTAAACAATACAGCCACTGTACAGGAATTTTTTGATGCCATTGATGAGTATTTTACCGAAAATCCATTGCCGTGTGAAACCTGCAAAGAAAATTGCTGTGGCGGCAGATTTAAAATCAACATGGATAGTGTCAGTGCCCGGAAAATTTCCAAAGGCAAGGTGGAGCGCATAGTTCCTAAACTGTTTGTGGACACCGGAGATGGTAAGCTTGAGATATTCTTGCTTGCCGGCAAAAAAAAATGCCGCAATTTGAGCGGATTGGGAAGATGTCTTGTATATAAAGAACGGCCCGCAAGCTGCCGGACGTATATCTGTATTGCCAAAAGTCCCTGCTACAAAATTCTTGAGGCAGCCATTGTTGCTGAATTGCACCATGCCATGAGGGCGGAATATCTTGATGTTGTGCTAAAAGAACGGGCGACACCACATGCGGCCATTGCGCCTGCCAAGGCTTTGCGTCAGGAGGTAGTAAGCACAAGTATAGCCTATGGTTGTAACAACTATAGTGAAATTCTGGTTAAAGATTGTGTAAAAGCCGATTTTGGGCATTCCAATGTGACGCAAGAAGAGGTTGCATTATTTAGAAAAATCATTAATAAAGAAGCGCTTTAATGTTTTAGACAATTCTGCTTGCGTTCATTATTATAAACACATCCAATATATCTTTAAAGTCGTTCTGTAAATTAGTATTGTGACGAATGCCTACGCTATTTAACGCTGAATCTAATGCGGCTTGAAAAGCGGGTGTTAATAACACATCTGGACTAGGGGAAACTATGGTACCAAGGTTGGTATATAAGAAAACATCAAGTTCATCGCCAATATCAGGTCGGATCACGGCATCTGCTCTAGGAAGTACGTTTTTTTTCATATAGTAGTCACCTCAATTAGAAATAATAATACTCTAGTATATGCTCAGATTTGTATGTGTGACAGAATGCTGTTCTTGGCATGGTTACAGATTGTGACAAAAAAATAATTAAAAAAATATTTTTATTATCAGATACTGCATTATTTTTCAGCAGGAATAGTGTGCAGTATACTAGAAGTGCTTATAGAAATAACCATTTTTGTATTAAATTTCCGATTGTTGATGCGGATTTGCGGATAAAGCGTACTGTCGTCTCTATTTGTTGAAGGAGAGAGAAATATTGAAAGATAATAATGATGGCGGCAAAAACCATAACCTGCAAGCGAAAAAGCAATCTTCGGTATTGGTGACACAAGCCACTAGCGGTGGCTTGACAAGTGAACATACAGACGGTAACTATTCGCAACAGCCGGATTGTTCGACTACTGGTGAACTTTTGCGGGGTAGCCAATTTCGGATGGTAGCAGAGACAGCCGAGCTGTTTTCGGACGGAGCTGACGAACTTAATACGATTATGGCCTTGTTACGCAAGGCCAGCGGTATTAATTTCGCCGAATACAAGCAGCTCACGATAAAACGACGTATCATTCGACGAATGGGTTTGTTAAAGATGGATAAGCTTGATGATTATGTCGCTTATCTACAACAAAATAGCGTCGAAATTACTGCCTTGCAGCAAGATCTATTGATCAATGTCACGAAGTTTTTTCGTGATCCGCAGGCATTCGAGACCTTGAAAAAACAGGTTTTCCCAGCTATCGTTAGCGCTGGCGCGCCCAACATGCCTATCCGGTTGTGGGTGCCTGGATGTTCAAGTGGTGAGGAAGCTTATTCACTAGCGATCGCTTTGCTGGAATATTTGGAGGACAACAATATTGACAGGCGAATTCAGATTTTCGCCACAGATATTAATAAAAGGGTTATCGAAAAAGCGCGGGCTGGAATCTATCCCAAGACAATCATTGACGATGTACTTCCAGCCCAGCTTAGCCGTTTCTTTGTTGAGGTGGAACAGGGTTATCAGGTCAGCAGGACGATTCGTGATATATGCGTGTTCGCCAGGCAGGATATTGGACAGGATCCACCTATATCCAGGGTGGATCTTGTCAGTTGCCGTAATGTGATGATCTATTTTGGGTCGGCATTGCATAAGCGGATGCTCCCGATTTTCCATTATTCACTAAATCCCAATGGCTTTCTGCTTTTAGGGGCGTCGGAGTCTATTGGTGCATTTGCAGAGCTGTTTAGCCTGGTGGATAAAAAACATAGGATTTACACGAAGAAAGCGGTAGCTACTTCGCTTGTGTTTGATATTTCGGCTGCTGAGCATGCGGCGACAATCTCAAATCGCAGTAACGATGAGACTGACAGTTTGAGTGGTGCTTCCTGGCTGGATGTGCAAAAAGAGGCGGACAGGATTGTTCTCGGTAAATATGCTCCGGCTGGTGTTGTTATCAACAGACAACTGGATATTATTCAGTTCCGGGGGCGTACTGGTGTCTATCTTGAACCTGCGTCAGGAATGCCAAGCGTAAATCTGCTAAAGATGGCTCGGGACGGTTTATTCGCCGGGCT
>Ga0074195_1003189_pt1 | contig 16077 bp, 13 predicted proteins | sample EPASupsiteHSE623_FD_64525 | JGI IMG/M metagenome (GOLD analysis project Ga0074195, IMG submission 64525) | Bioremediated contaminated groundwater from EPA Superfund site, New Mexico - Sample HSE6-23 | ecosystem: Environmental > Aquatic > Deep subsurface > Groundwater > Contaminated ...
CGACACCCCGCTCAGCGATAGGCCTCTCGACCACACGCCGGGGTCTGCTACCGGGCGCGTCGGCGCTTACCCGGACAGGACTTTCACCTGTGAGTGGGATGCAGCTTTGTTCAGGACGCACCATGCCAGGAAGATACCAGAGATCACTTTGGAACGCAAGCGTCTCGTGACCAGCCGGCACATTGGCCTTCGGTCTCGGTCACAGGCATGGACAAACCGCGCGGTCAAGCACCTCAACCGAAAACTCACGAGAAGTCTGGAACAGATACACGTGCAGACTGCCCCCTGCTGTTTACTTGATCCGGGGGTCCGGAACAGTCGGGAATTCAAAGCTGGCCCCCTTCAGAAGACGGAAGTCGTCGGCAGTCAACCCGACCACATCAATGAACTTAGCCCCTTTTACAGTAGTCTTGTCATCAAGACTTACGCCTATCCAGACGCAGTTCTTGATGATCGCCCCTTCCAACTTCGCCCCGCAGAGATTCGCAGCATTCAAGATGCATTGCTCAAATTTGGCTCCTGGAAACTGAGCTCTCTCCATGTGAGCTGACATTAGCGTACACCATAAAAAGCTGACTCCGGGGAAGTCTACGTCTTCCAAATGGGCATCAATGAGTCCGCAGTAGCTAAATTCAACCCAGTTCTCACTCCCCGACTTTGCACAGCCAACGAACTTGGCACCCCCGAATCTAGCCTGGTAGAGATTCACTCCCCGGAACGCCAACCCTCGGTGAAGTTCCGCGTCCTCGAGGATTGCCCCGACAAGATTGCACTCGTCCAGCACTGTTTCTTCATCTATCTTCACGCCCTTCAGGTTGGCTCCCAATAGATTGGCATGGCGCAATTGACAGTTCGTCAAACTCCCACCTTCCATGACAATTTCTTGCATGTCCACTCCCTCAATTGAGGCATCGTGCGAGTGCAGAGCCCTGAGCCTGAGACGATCAACGTCGACCTGGCTGACGAATTCACCATCAACCACGAAGCTGGAGAGTCGCAAGAAACGACGCAACTGTTGGCGTGGGGCCCCTTCCGCCTCCAACTGGCCTCCGACCTGAAACGTCTCACCAAGTACCCGCTTGCAGCACCCGAGAAGTGGCAACGCGAGACGTCCAATGTGAAGTCCCAAGTCATCTCGTCTGCGTGTGACATGGCAGTTTTCCGGGAATCCATTCACGGACCTTTCCGGGAGAACACGAACGATAACGGCATTCAGAGTAGACCACCTTCTCGCAACTTCCGCGATTTGTGTAACGAACGCACCGCTCTCGCGTTTCAGGCGTTCTTCCAGGAACTCAAAAGCCCGGTCGGAAATCCTGGTCTCCCCTGCTTCAATTGTAATCTGCCGAAACTCGTGGGACTGATCAGCCCACCACCTTCCCGGAGCCTCTGGGCTAGCTTCCAGATAAGATTGACCGCCGACATACTCGAAGCCTTTGAACCGATCTACTAGTCGATCTGCAAGAAGGTAATCCAACAAGCTCAGATGTGGAAACCGCCAAACGTGTGAGTTGTCGTCTCGGACCCTTTCCAGCGGTAGTGACCCAATCGCCCAGTACAACACGTCACTTGCGTCGTGATCCGCAATCTTATCTAAGTACCCAAAGTTGATCTCACGAGCGTCGGAGCTTCCTGCTTGTGCTCCAAGTCGCTGAAGTACCTTGGTCAATGGCACTTTCTTAGGTACGTCTTTCACGCCCTCGTGGGTCACTTCAGGATTGAACGCCTTACAATGAAAGAACTGTCCTTTCGTAGCCGCATTAACGAAGGAACTCACGATTGAGAACCGCGCTGCGTTCGGGGTGACGTAATACTGGGGTTTTTCGATCGCAAGACTTGCCGCTTGCCGACTGACAGAGTAGGTAGCCGCAAGAAGGTAAAGATACAGCGGCGTCGTTACGACCGGCGCCAATGGGGCGAAAGGCTGACCGAAGATCGCAGTCTTCGTGAGTCTCGAAAGGGAAGGAATAGGCTTCCCATCCATGGTCGCATTCTCATAGAAGATCGACAGCCACTTGGCGACATCATCGGAATCAAAGTCTTGAAGCTTCACGACAGTGGCGTCCCCAAGGGCTCGTCGCTCGGCGTAACTTAGCTGATCTCGCGCCGCAATCACAATGCCCTTAAGCTTGTGCTGCCACGTTTTGAAGCCTCGGAGGCAGCCCTCAGAAACGTTGAGATCATAAACGGGGTTATCGCAGAAGCCCCTAATCATGCTCATAAGCGCCAAGCGAGAGTGTCGATCGGAGAGCGCAGCCTCGTCAATCGAGTCGATTAGGAGCACAACAGACTTACAAGGCTCGTCAGGGTTGACGAAATTGTCGAATTTCTCGAAGCCGAAGTTCTTGACGTGCGCTTCAAGGAGGCTTGATAAGTGGTCATCTAAAGGCGACGCGGCGAGAAGCTCCGTCATGTGTGTATATAACGGAAGGACCTCCCCGTGTACCTTCTGCCACTCTCGAGCCAGGAGCTTGAGTGCAGCTGTCTTGCCGACACCGGCGTGTCCCGTGAGCACGAGGATTGAGGGCGCCGTGACACCTTCGCTATTCCACCCCAGCGACTCCCAGTTGCAACTGAAGAACCCGTGAGCAACCTCTAGTAGTGGGCGAGCTCGCCTCGATTGGGCCTCGCCCAGTTTCCTGCAAAATGGGCTTTCCGTGACGCAAACATTGGATGCTATGGACCCAAAATGACCGAGGTCGACCCCGCTAAACAAGTGGTGCCGGATCGCCAAATCGCGTCCGTGCTTGCGCAGACGATCTATCGGCTGATCACAAAATGCAGAAGCTTTTGTTTCCAGGCGACGCAAAACACCGAGGTCTTCAGGCACAGTGCCTTCACCATTCGTAAGTGCTACTGATTGGTCGGGTTTGAACTCACAGTGGCCACCCAGTACGAGTTCGTATCGACGTGGCCAAATGCGCAGCTTCCATGAGGGGTTGCGTTCGATGTAACCTGCGGAATAGCCGAGGGGATGTGCTTTATCGCTGCCTGTCGTGACACTGGACAGCGGATAGCCAGGGATCGTCCTCCGTGGCATGGCACCGCCCTCAGTGACGACGGTCATCTTCTGGCCAGGGAAAGCGCCACAAAGATGGGCCACGAAGTAGCCTGGCTTGGCTATGTTCTCATTCCAGGCCCGGACACCTTCGAAATCTAGCATGAGGCTGTTGCGGAATTGGCCGTCTCGGAGCTGCCGCCATCGGGTCCGGAGCCTCCGGCCGATGGCAGATTCCGACGGAAAGGCCCTCCTCCCGCATTGAATTCCTGGCAAGACCGTTAACAGCCTGAGGCGCTGCCAGAGCATCTCTCATATGCCCGAGTGTCACAGTGCCTTTTTCTCTTTTTCTTTGAGTTTCTTTTGACTGACACGCCGAAGCAGTGTATGCTGGTTCGGTGACAATCGGAGCCCTCTCCAGACAATCCACGCTGTTCTACGTGGCTCTCGGCCTCCAGGCCTCTCTCATCAAAGATGACCTGCTGGAACCGATCGATGCTTTGCTCGACGATGAGGAGCTCCTCCAACTGGTGAGGGGACGACTCGCGGCTCGAAGCCCGTTGTCGGCCAAGAAGGGTCGCAAGACGATCGCCCCTGATCGACTGCTGCGGTGCTGTGCTCTCAAGCACATCAAGGGATGGTCCTTTCGCGACCTGGAACGTGAACTCCGTGGAAGCCTCGTTTACCGCAAGTTCACACGCTTCCATGAGGACGCCACACCGGATCACTCGGTCTTCAGCAAACAGTTCAAATTGCTCGGGCCCGAGGCCGTTCGCACTATCCACGAGCGCTTGGTCACCAAGGCCAAGGAGTTGAAGGTCGCACCCGGCAGAAAACTCCGGACTGACACGACCGTGGTGGAAACGAACATCCACCATCCCACTGACAGCTCTCTTCTCGGGGACGGCATGCGCGTGCTCACGCGCGGACTGAGGAGCATTGCCGATCAGTGCGAGGCTGGCGCGCTCAAGGTGGTCGACCACGCACGGGCGGTCAAGTATCGCCTGCTGGAGATCAACCGAGCTGCCAAGAGCCGCACAGAGGCCGGCAAGGAGCGGCTCAAGATCGGGTATGCCAAGCTCGTCGAACTGGTTCAGCTGGCCGTGCTGCAGGTGGCCTCAGTCACCAAGCGGCTGTCGGGACGAGCTTGCGACAAGCTGCGCGTCGTTGGCAGCTTGCTCAGCGTGGAAGCCGCCCAGGCTTCACTCGAGCACTACCTGCCCATGGTCAAGCAAGTTCTCAAGCAGACGAGAGAGCGTGTCTTCGCGGGCAACCAACACGTGGTCGGCAAGATCCTGAGCCTCTTCGAGCCGTCCACGGCTGTGATCTGCAAGGGAAAGGCCCACAAGCCCACGGAGTTCGGCCGCCTGGCCCGAATCGATGAGGTCGAAAACGGCATCGTGAGCAACTATCAGGTGCAGGAGGGGAACCCGGCTGACGTCGACGCCTGGCAGCCCGCCATTTCGCAACACGTGGCGCAGTATGGCTCTGCACCGCAATTGGCTACCGCCGACCGCGGGTACTTCTCTGCGAAGAACGAGAAGCTCGCGCACCAGGCAGGCGTCAGAAAGGTCGCCGTGCCGGCACGCGGCCCCCTGTCCGCCGCTCGCAAGAAGCTGCAGCAGCAGCGCTGGTTCCGTCGTGCTATGCGGTGGCGGACGGGCATCGAATCCCGCATCAGCACGCTCAAGCACGTCTTTGGAATGCAGCGAGCGATGTACAAGGGAGACGACGGAACCGAGCGGTACGTGGGATGGTCTGTGATCGCGAACAACTTGGTGTCGATGGCTCGGACGCTCACCAAACGAAAGGGGAAACAACGTGCAGCACATCAGGGCTAATCGGCGTCAGGAACTGATCCAGCAGGTAACCGAACTGGCGGGTCTTGTGATCTTCGGTTCATTGTCGGAGATGTACAGGACCTGTGGCAGTCCCGGCTGTCGCTGCCATCGCACGGGACCCAAGCACGGTCCTCAGTTGCAGGTTGTGTACCGCGGCGAGTCCGGCAAGAGCAGTGGCTACTACGTGCCCATTGCCGCACAGGCTGACATTCGCAAGGGAGTGGCTGCCTGGCGAGCAATCCAGGAGGCCATACGCGAGCTCGCCGGGATCAACAAGGACGAGATCCTCGAAAGGGCACGGAGCGAGAAGACGACTCGGCGGCCAAAGACCGAAGGGGCGCCGGCCGGGGCGCGTCGATCCCGGCCGCGGAAAGTCCCGGCCCAGTCATGAACGCATTTCGCAACAGCCTCTAGCTAATCAACTCGATCAGCCGATTCGAAGCGCTCAGATCGTTTTCCTCCAACAGCGGTGGTCAGTCACGGCAGCGGAAAAGGGGACCATCGTGTACAATGGTTACTCGTTGACCGCAAGGAGGAGCTGTGGTGCACGTGCGTCGACTGTCTTCGATCCTGTTGATGGCCCTGATTGGTTCCGGTGTTGCCCGCGGAAATGGCGCGGGGGTCATGCTGGCTCCACCCCCCTATTTGACGAAGATCGCCCCGGATTCTGTCCGAAGCCTGCTGACAGAGGTCGACGTCAAACAGGTTCTGGTCGACCCGAAAGGAACGATCTGGGCAGCCACGGCCAGCAAAGGGGTTGCCAAACTGGAGCCCGGCCAGAAGGACTGGAGTTTTCTCACCGCGGCCAAGGACGGACTTCCCGACGACGCTTTGAGCGGAATCGTCCGGTACAAGGACAAGCTGTGGATCTCACTCCTACGAAATGGCGTTGCTCGACTGGACGGCACCAAGGTCACCAAATATTCCTCGGCAGCGGGTGGTCTTCCTGGGGACGAAGTCACCACGATTCTGGAGCACGGAGGTCTCCTCTGGGTCGTCACCGACGCAGGGCTGGCCACATCGTCCGGGGAGGGCTTCAAACAGTACTCCAGTCAGGATCCCAGCGCCCCACGGGGCCTGCCGACGGCGCTCGCGATCGGACCCGACGGCCGCCTCTGGGTCGGGAGTGACGATGCCGAGGCTTGCGCGTTCGACGGAAAAAAGTGGGCACGGTACGACCTGAAAGGGGCGATGGTGGGCCGAATTCTCAGGACGCTGCTGCCGCTCCCGGAGTACCTCTGGTTTGGGACGTTCGGCTCATTGTATGTACTCAACCTGAGCACGGGGAGACTCGACGATGAGACGAAGGAGAAGAAGTCGTTGTTTCCGGTCCGGGTGATGACAGCGTTGACCTGCACTCCCGAGTGCGTGCTGCTGGGAACGGGGGGCGGCGGGCTCTATCGTATGGAGCGCAAGGCGAAGACTTGGCGGCTATACAACACAGCCAACGGCCTCCCATCCGCAAGCGTCAACTCGGTGATGACGAACGGGACGACCGTATACGTAGCCACTGCTGGCGGGCTCGCGACCATCGACATGTCCAAACCACTGCCAGCCCCGAGCCCGGCGCCCCCCTCCGTTCCGCCTTCTACGGTTCCCGTGGTCCCGGGATCGATCACATTCATTACGTTGCCAGGGTCGACCGGTTCCACGCCACCGGTCACCAAATGACCTCCGCGTCGAACGAACGCGTCCATTAGGGGAGGGCGCCGTGCCATTGAGTCTGGGCCATCTCGTGGTGAAGAGATACCGCCTCGATCGACTTCTCGGCCAAGGCGGTTTCGGCTCCGTCTGGAAGGCAACGGACACACGACTGGCAGACGACGGAGAAGACGGGAAGGTGCTGGCGATCAAGATCCTGCACGACGATCCCGATCTTCCCGCAGACGCCGCGCTCAGGTTCCGACAGGAAGCCAGGATCCTGGCTCGACTGTCACATCCCGGAATTCCGAAGGTTCACGACATCGCGGCGGAGGATGAGCTTCCGCACTACTTCACCCTGGAGTACGTGGAGGGAGAGACTCTGCTGGACGTGATCCGGAAAGGAATCACGCTGGAGGACGGGCTCCGATACAGCGTGGCCCTCTTGGACATCCTGACCGCCATCCACGACGCCGGGGTGCTTCACCGTGATCTCAAGCCGGAGAATCTTCTGGTGGCCAAGTCCGATGGGCAACTCAAGCTGATCGACTTCGGAATCTCGAAGACCGAGGAGCATGCACTGGTCAAAACCCGAACGGGAGTGATCCTGGGGACGCTTCTGTACATGCCGCCCGAGCAGATGGCCAGAGGAGAGTACACACGGGCCAGCGATCTCTACTCGGCAGGGTTGGTGGTCTACGAGCTGATCTCTGCGAGGGCGCCGTTTCCGCCACGCGCGGACTACCGAGAGCTGTACCGATTGAAGCAGTCAGGAACAGTCGAGCCTTTGTCCTACCTCGTGGAGCAGCTGCCTCCGGCTCTCGACGTGGTCGTTCAGAGGGCCATCTCTCCTGATCCGGGAGAGCGGCCCGAGAGCGCGAGGGAATTGCGGGATGAGGTCGCTCGGCTGATCGAGGTGGTGGAGGGTCGGGCCACTGGGCTGAAACCTCTCCGGACCGAGGAGTGCCGGCCCGCCGATGCGAGGACCGGCTCTCAGAAAGGGTCGAAAACACTCTCCGGGGGAGCGACGGAGCGAGGGAAGACGGTGAAGGGGCGAGGTGAGGAAAAGAGCATTGAGGTGATTGTCAACAACTCAAGATCGCCGCTGAACTTCCTTCTTAGGCGAGGATTAGTCCTCACTGCAACGGCCATCACAGCCGCAGCAGCTATCGCCATTTTTCGCGCGGACTCAACTCGCCAAACGCACAGAAAAGATACTCCGCAAGTCCCGGGGACACCAACGGACAATCATCTATCCCCAACGGAGCCGAGCATCCTCATCACAAGGGACTCGCTGAACACCCTCTCAAGGTTTGAGCGATTCGTGAATCGAGAGTGGCTCGCCAGGAGTTTCGGTGCTTTTCGTCCAACACACAGAGCCGCGAATGCAATGTCCCAGGAATCCAGAAGCGCTGCTGCGACCGAGATACTGAGAAAGGTGCACATTCTCTCCGCACTGACTAAACTCCCCGATGAGCCATGCATTGAAGACGCGGCGACAACCAGGACATCGACTCAATGGGCCGAATTGGGCGGCATAGAGCTTCTGGAGCATCAATTCCAGGAGCTCAATTTGAAATGGCCGGTTCACAGTATTGTAAATCGAGTCCACCGACATTGGCCCGAGACAGAACCAGAAACGATCACAAGCAGAGAAAGATGCAACTATATCAAGTTTGGAATTGCCCCCATCGAAAAAGACACCTACTTCGAAGACGGCCCCTTCACCTTTACCTTTGCGATCCCGCAGAGAAGACCTGCACCTAGATCAGCCTGTCTCTGGTTCGCGTGCAGAGGTCTTACCTCTGCTTACGTCATTGAGGCGACGATCAACAAGCACAGAATCATTCTCCGAAAGAACCCAAAGTCCTCACAACCACCAGCCCTATGGATTCGATGCGACCCGACATCCATTGAGGGCGGAGGACAAGTGTGGAGAGGTGATCAAGTTGGCATACTGTGCACGCCCAAAGACGAAGGGTCCAGATCCTATGTCGGTCGCCAAATCCCAACAGAATGGCTCAACCATGGCGGAGTCAACCATGTCACAGTCAACACATGGGATCTGCCCGGATCACGTAACTTGACATGGAAAAAGCCGGCAGTCTTCAGTAAGGTCCTATCTATCGAATAGACATCGTGAACACTCACCAAACCGAGCTGGCACAATCCAAGGTCTATCTGAACGGAGTCCATAGACGCACCGTCATCCTCCCGATTCTGGTCACCTGCCTCCTTTTTCACTGCATCCGTACATATCAGGTGACTTCCCAACAGCCGACAGACTTCCGAATATTCTACGAGTCCTCACGCGACGCGCTTGCCGGAAGAAATCCATACAGAGTAACACCTAGCCATCTGCCGTACATTTACCCGCCCCTGCTCATATGGATGGTCACCCCACTGACAGAATACTCACTTCATCTTGCCTCTCAGATCTGGACGATACTGTCATTCGTCGCATGGATTGTCCTCGTGGTAGGGTCCTTGAGGATCATGGGAATTCCCGCAAGATCGGCAACGACTGTACTACTTGCAGTGCCGTCGATACTTGCCTACCGATTCATTCTTAGACAGACTCTTCATGGTCAAGTTGACATGATGGTGTGGGCCGTCACCATCTTTGCCATCAATTGCATGCTTGACAGAAGAGAAAGACTGTCCGGATCTCTGTTTGCGATAGCGATAGTAACGAAGCCAATTCCCATTTTCTTCATTCTCTTTCTGCTAATCAAACGCCAATGGAGAACCATCGCTTGGTTTATACTCATTTCAACCGTCCTTCTGATTATTCCGAGCGTAACCTATGGGACGACCCGCAATATTGAGATCCTAGATCAATGGGTTCATGGAAGAATTGGGCAAGACCTAACCGACATCTCATTTGAAGTAACGAGTGCAAATCAGTCGATTCAAGCGATGCTTTATCGATACTTCGGAAGGAGAGACTTCGACATTCGGGAACAGTGGCCTGCCCCAGCAACCATCCTTGAGAACAAGTGGGTAAATGGACTGTATTTGGTTTTCTGCACGTCAATCCTATCATCCGTCCTGGTAATTAGTAGAGAGTTGGGTCCTTTCCGCGAAAGAGCGGCCCTGGAGCTCGCGCTAATGGTTGCCATTACTCATCTTGTGTCCAGAAGGACGACGGAGTATCACCTTGTTAGCCAGGTGTTTACATACACGGTCGCTATTGCCTGCATTCAGTCCGACAGCCTTTCCAGATGCTGGCGATTGGCTTTTGCCCTGACAACAGCGGGCATGGGGTTTCTTCAGAACTTCTATTCGCCTCTCTTCGTCGGAATGGTCACGTCAACCAGGTGGCAGTCGTACTCGCCTTCTGGCCTGTCACAACTTCTTTTCTGGTCAGTTGTCACTTTTGCCCTCAGCCGCTGGCAGAAAAACGGTTCCGTTCGGTGTCAAGAACAGAAATGCCACGTCAATGACGACCCTCACTGACTCTGTTACCGGGCGCTGCGTGACAGTTGTTGGGTAGTCACATCCACGGCACTGGCATCGAGAAATGGGTTTTTCGGCCAATCCTCAGCATCCGTTACACAGAGTTCTTCCCGCGCGTTGTGACCGCCTGGCCAGCCGAATCACAGCCCAATCGTCCATCGACGAGTCTCTTTCTGAGAAACGACCTCCCACGAGACATCATGTCAACAGCAGACAACCGCCCAAATCCTTCACCTCATTCTGGCAAACCCAGTGATCAAGAGCATTTCGAGGACATAGACTTTCACTTCCCTGGACCCCAGATGTGCCCCGGATGCAAGAAAGAACGAAGTCGCCGCGCCCCCCCACTCGACATCACCGTTCCAAAGGTGGTAGGGGACCCGAGGTGTACAGAGAAGTACATCGAGGGTGAGGCCCGGCTGAAGAGCCGAGGCCGAACGCCATCTTGCGACCGCGACGAAGAGGAGCGGTCCTATGCAAGATGGCCGGAAGGCGACGAGTTCTGACACAGCAGACGAGTGGGCAGACGAAGTGGGCAGACCAGGGCACAGATGGGGGATCAGGGTTGACACGCTCTTGTCGTTCGGACCGTTTTTTGGTACAATTGGTCAAGATGTCCAGTTGGTCGCGGTTCTGGTCGAAAGGGTCAGTTCGATGGCAAGGAAAGTCAGTGCCGCGGAGGCAAAGTCCCAGCTGTCTTCGCTGGTCGCCCGGGTCGCGCATGGCCGCGAACATTTCCTCATAGAAAGACGTGGAAAACCACTGGCTGCACTGGTGGGCGTGGACGATCTGGAACGGCTCGAGAGATATCGAGCAACGTCGGAGAGGCCCTTGGGCGCGCTGGCCCTGACGGGGGCCTGGGCCGAGGTGGACGACGCTGACCTCGACTGCCTGATTGATGAGCTCTACCGGATTCGAGAGAATGATGCAGGCCGTCCGGTCGAAATGGAGCCCCGTGTATCTTCTCGACACCGACGTTCTCAGTAACCTGTTGCGTCGTACCCCCTCGACCCGACTCATCCGAAAGCTTGCCTCAATACCGGTCGAGCGGCAGTTCACCTCCAGCATTACTCTGGGCGAGTTGGTCTACGGGGCTCTGCGTTTGAAGTCTCTTGGACCTCGTCTTTTGGAGGAGCTGGAGAACAGGCTTCTTCCCAACCTCCCGGTTCTTCCGTTTGACGAACCGGCCGCGCGCCACTATGGGAAAATCAAGGCCGCGCTGGAGGCCAGGGGCGTGCTGATCGGAGATGCTGATCTGCGCATTGCCTCCATCGCGCTGTTCCGAGGGCTCACTGTTGTCACCGGGAATGTCCGCCACTTCGAGCGAGTCCCTGACCTGGGGGTCGAGAACTGGTTGGTTTGATCGATTCGCCTTCAATGTTCGTCTGTCGCGGGATCGGGGTCTTCCCGTGCCGGAGAAAAACTCCGATCCGACCATCCTGATCCGATTCACGGAAATGGACCAATTCCCTGAAATGGACCAAGGCCGGACAAGACCCTCGCTCTTACAAAATCCGAAGCGAGTTGGCCTCGAAGTTGACTCGGCCGAGAGGCATAGTTATAATGCGAACCGCCTAAGAGCGCTCTGTAAGCGGCTCGGTCGACCCAAGACCTGCTTGCCAGAAAGGAATCCGGAATGCGTCGTGTCCAATGGGGCTCCGTGGCCATATTGGCCGCCCTCTTCATCGCCTCGCTGTGCGTGTGTGCCCCCACGCTCAGAATCCCGGGGCTCTTCTCGTGGTTGATGGCACCCGAATACCCCAAACTCATGCTCGAGTTGGGTCTCGATCTTCAGGGCGGGGTTGACCTTACCTACCAGGTGAGTGTCGCAAAGTCGGTTCTCACGACCAAGGCCGTCGACTTGGCGGAAGTGACAGCCGTGGCCAAAGAGGTGATCACCGACCGCATCGACATGTTCGGCGTGACCAACTCGACCGTTCAGGTTCAGGGCGAGAAGCGTGATCAGATCCGGATCCAGGTGCCCACCGCCGACGAAAAGAAGCAGCGGGAGATCAAAGACATCGTCCGGATGACCCACCTTCTCCAGTTCAACGAGGTGCTGGGCGAGGCCGCAAACGAGGCAGAGCTCGACACCACCCAGCCGGACACCATCGCCTTGCCTCTCGTTGATCAGAAGGATCAGCAGACGGGCAAGACCCGGCCGAGCAACAAGGTGTTCCTGCTCAAGAAGACTCCGGAAATGACGGGCGAATACGTGGAGAGCGCCGACTGCATCCCCGGGCAGCTCGGTGAACCGGAGATCCACTTCGAGATGACCGGCGAGGGCTCGGTCAAGTTCGGAGCGATCACCCAGAGACTGCTCCACAAGCAGCTCGCGATCGTGCTCGGGGGCAAGGTCTACATGGCCCCCGTCATCCAGAGTCAGATCACGAGCCGCGGCCAGATCACCGGCAAGTTCGATCTGGAAGAGGCCAGGCGGACCGTCAAGATCCTGAGGGCCGGTGCGTTGCCGGCCGAACTCTCGCCTTTGGCTGAGAACTTCGTGGGGCCATCCCTCGGGGAAGAATCGATCCGTTCCGGCTTGCGCGCCTCGCTTTTCGGAGGCCTCTCCGTGATCGTGGTGATGATCCTCTTCTACAAGATCTCCGGGGTCTTCGCCAACATCTGCCTCGCGCTCAACCTTCTGCTCCAGCTCACCGCTCTGGTCTTCCTGGGGGCCACGCTCACTCTTCCCGGCATTGCCGGCTTTGCTCTCACCGTGGGAATGGCCGTGGACTCGAACGTTCTGATCTTCGAGCGAATCAAGGAAGAGCTCAGGGCCGGAAAGACCGTGCGGGCCTCGATCGACGCCGGGTACGGAAAGGCGCTGTGGACCATTCTCGATTCCAACATCACGACGATCCTGACCGGAGTCGTCCTGTACCATTTCGGCACCGGTCCGATCCGAGGTTTTGCCGTCACGTTGATCATCGGCTTGGTCGTGAATCTGTTCACCTCCATTTGGGGAACGCGAGTTCTTCAGGATAGCTGGTACTCGGGTAAAGAGATCGAGACGATGAGCATCTAGCCGGCGACGGCAGAGGTCGAATATCCATGATCTACTTCGAGTTCATCAAGAATAGGGCGTACTTCTACGTCATCATGATCGTGATCTGTTTTTCCGGGATTGTGTTCCCGGCGTTTCGAGGTCTCAACTGGGGGCTCGACTTTGTCGGAGGGACCGAGTTCATCATTCGGTTCCAGAAAGATGTTCACGACGACCAGATCCGGAAAAAGCTGGAGACCCCCGAGTTCGCGTTCCTCAAGGGGCTTCAGGTTCAACGCGTGGTGGAAAGCGTGGGGGCGGAAGGCGCGCAGACCGGGGTCAGCTTCATCATCCGGACGAGTGCCCAGCCGGAGGAGATCAAAGGGGTCGACGACAAGCTCGTTCGGGTCCTGTCCACGATCAATCCGTGCCAGCGCCTGTCCACGAACTCCATCGGGCCGGTCATCGGGAAGACATTGGTCAAAAACACCAAGAAGGCTGTCTTCTGGTCGTGCGTGGTCATCCTCATCTACATGTGGTTCCGATTCGAGCTCCGACCCGGCATCGCGGCCACCTTGGGCCTCGTTCAAGATACGTGCGGAATGCTGGCCATCCTTTCCATCACGGGCTACGAGATGGATTTGACAGCGGTGGCCGCCATCCTGACGGTCCTGGGCTACTCGATCAACGATGCCATCGTCATCCTGGATCGAGTGAGGGAAAACCTCAGACTCAAGCGGAAGATGCCCTATGACGAACTGGTCAATCTCTCGATCAACCAGTGTCTGGGACGGACCGTCTACACGAGCATCACCGTCGTACTGACGTTGCTCTTCCTCCTGCTGATGGGCCCGATGGTCCTGCGAAGCTTCTCCCTGGTGCTCCTCGCCGGAGTGGTCAGCGGCTGCTTGTCCACGATCAGCGTAACGTGTCCGATGCTCGTCGACTGGCATCTGCTCGTCGACAAGCCCCGTGTGAAGCCGGAGGCCCAGAAGGCGTGAGAGCCTGCGAGACTCCGTGCTCCTGATTTTGGCTCATGACGAGTGGGCCGCCCTTTGCTCCGGATGAGTTTTCTCCGAAAAGGGCGGCCTTCGTCTTTTGTGCGTCATGGTCGATGGTTCCTGTGTGAACGGTGGAGTCGTCGGTGAGTGACTTCAGGTCCGAAAACACCACGCCCCAGAGACCCGGCGACCTGGAGGCTGGCCGAGCGATCAGCTTCCGTGCGCGTCAGGGTTTGTCGTTTCGACTGGGCAGTCTCTTTGATGAAGTCCCCATCAACCTCTCCGGATTCGTCGCTCTGTGTCTGTTTCTCTGGTGGAGGGGAAGCTGCAAGAGTGCGTTCTCTCCGATCGTCTTCCTGGGCGCGTTCTGTATCTGGACGGAGACCGCTCTTCTCGAACGGCGACTGGGTGTCCTCTCGACGCTACTGGAGCGCAAACTGAGACTGGACGATCCCATTCCTTTCGTGGGGGCGTTGGGGGGCATCGCGGCGGTCGGGTTCTCAGGCCTGGTACAGCCCGAGTCTCGAGGATTCGTGGCACCCGTGGCCATGGCGGTCGGTGCGTTCCTGACGGGCGCAACGCATGGGCTCGACTGGCGTCGCGGGTTGCTTGGGGCGATCATGGTGGTATACAATGGGGCCGGCGGCGTGATCCTCCGATCGGCCGTGACTTTCTTCGTCTGGATGGTGGCGCTTGATCGCTGGGGAGCCGTGACCGGCCCGTAGATGGAAGGCGACCAGCAGGTTCTCAAGACCTATCTTGAGGATATTCGGAAAACCCCGCTCTTGACGGCTTCCCAGGAAGTGGAGCTGGCTCGACGGATTCGCAAAGGGGACGAGAATGCCTTCCAGGATCTCGTCCGCGCGAACCTTCGCTTTGTCGTCAGCGTGGTCAAACGGTACCGTCGTTCCGGAGTCTCGCTCCTGGATCTGATCGATGAAGGAAACGTCGGGCTCTGCCGGGCTGCACGCCGGTACAATCCCGACATGGGGCTTCGGTTCCTCTCCTACGCGGTCTGGTGGATTCGGAACTCTCTTGCCCTGTTCTTGGCACGCCAGGGTGGAATCATCTCGATCCCGGTCAAGAAGATCTCTCTGGTCTACCAGCTCGAAGCGATCCACCAGAAACTCCACGCTCGATTGCGTCGATCTCCGACGCCAGCGGAGCTCGCCGCCGAGCTTGAGATCTCCGTGGCCGAGGTCAATCAGATCTCCCAGGCGCACCACGCTTTTGTCTCGCTGGACCGCTATCTGCACATTGAGAACGCCAGTCTGCGCCAGGTTCTCGATTCCAGCGAAGTCTCTCCTGTGGAAAAACACTTCTCCTTAATGTCGTTTCGGGAGTTCCTCGCTGTTCGACTGGGCCGCATGAAGATGCGCGAGAGGCGATCGCTCGAGCTCTACTTCGGACTGGATGGAGCTGAGCCGATGCGCAGTTTCGCCGAGCTCGGAAGGGCGCTCGAGATCTCGCGGGAAGGCGCTCGACTCCTCTTCCATCGCGCGATCGCGCGGCTCAAAGAGATGATCCAGGAAGAGTCCTCGGATCATGAGTGGGACTTCTAGTACGGGTGCTTCCATGACACCGAAACGGCGACATCCGAGCCCATGGGAAAACCGCGGCCGTCGGACTGCGGAGATTCTGCGCGTCGTTGCGCGGGTCAGGTAGCGGTCGACTGTCTCGACGACGTTGTTGTTCCGCATACCGAGGTCTCGGTGGAACCAGCGTACTCCAATCCAATTGGACGTCCAATCAATTCGTGGTATGCTTTAATCTATGACAATGCTATGGGAAGGTTCCGGGACAAACAGGGTTCTTTGTTCCGTTTCAAACGACGATCCGAGACCCCGCGGGATCTCGACCGTGACGCTTTCGTACCGGCGTTCCGGAGACCCCTCGTACGTCACCACGTCGATGCCTCTGGTCACGGGCGATGATCGGCCGCTGGGATATAACGATCCCACGCCCGCCGGAGAGCCGTCCGGTCGTGGACTACTGCGTCGAGATCTTGACCCGAAACGGGGTGTTATCTCTCCATTGAGCCTACATTCCGCACATAGCCCGATACCGGTTGGCGAATTTCCTGGGGCGGTGATGGCCAGCTTCGCCAGGCTTGGCCGGGGCAACTGCGGTAGCTGGGCCCACTCGAGCGTG
>Ga0074195_1003192_pt1 | contig 16062 bp, 12 predicted proteins | sample EPASupsiteHSE623_FD_64525 | JGI IMG/M metagenome (GOLD analysis project Ga0074195, IMG submission 64525) | Bioremediated contaminated groundwater from EPA Superfund site, New Mexico - Sample HSE6-23 | ecosystem: Environmental > Aquatic > Deep subsurface > Groundwater > Contaminated ...
CCTGGCCGGCAGGCGTTGGATCTGTTCTTCAAGTTGCGCCCGGGTAAGACATGTTAAATCGGATTCTTTCCTGTTATAATTGAATGCAATTCCTGAAATTGGATTTTTACCTGCAGTCACTTCGTAAAAACCGGCTTCACGGATCTGATCATATGTTATCAGTGAAATATTTGTTCCGATTTTTTTTACCGCAGGAATTACTTCAAAATCAGAATCCCGCTTTTTGATTTTATAAACGTTGGTTTCGATTATGGAATCGGCCGGAATTTCTACAGTAGCGCTTTCTCCGGCAACATAGCCGAGGGGAGGCATCGGGTTACTTAAGAGTGCTATTTTATACATGGTAGGCACGAAAATCATATGTATGGGGAAAGTACTCCAGGTTTCATCAATAGGGGTGCAAAAAATGTACACCTGCCCTTTATCCATTGGTGTCGTGATTAAAAACGGCTGGTTGTTCTGAAGTTTGCAAAGGGCTTCTGCCTGGCTGCGATTTTCCTGTTTAAAGCCAAAATACTTAAAAACCATGGGAAGATCAATGTTTTCAGGAAGCACCACCTTGCCCGTGCTGTTTTTTTCAAATACCTCGCTATACAGTTCACTCTCGATATTTATCTTTGCAATGCGTTGTCTTGCCGTATCCATGGAAGCGTAACCATTCAGGTTGAACAGGTCAAGCATGGTGTTATATGAATCGATCTTCCCATCCGGGGGAGGAAAAATCACAAGATTCCCTCCGGTCCTTACATACCGGTTTATCTCCTGAGCCAGACCAGAGGATATTTCACCAGGGCTATTCAAAATGACCAGGGAGTTTAAAAACAGTTTGTTATAGTCAAGCTGCTTAACGGCACTGTTGGTGAACCTAACCAATGAATCGTTGAGAAACAATGCATTGAGGTATTTATTATCCTCTTTTTCATTAATGGCCATTACAGGAATGAAGGGTAAAACCGGATATGCAAAATAGAATTTGTCATCATGTACTATCGGGTAATCGACGATTTCCACCAGTCCGTATTGTATCCCGGATGGATTTTCAGTATAGGATAGCGTTATTTCGGTCGTCGAATTTGCTTGCATGTCAATACTTGCGAGGGCCTTCTGAACCGAATTGATGGTAAGCTTAACCGGGATTTTTTCCAGTGATTCGCCGGATGCATTTTGAATACGGACACGCAGCATGACAGGTTGTCCGGGTTGGTGCACCGGTGAAAGAAAGTAAACGGAATCGATAAACAGGTTATTCCTTTTTTCAGCAGAAAGTGGTGTCAAAAACCAATTTATATTCGTATCGGGCTTTGCGGCAAGTATTTGCGCGGTTGTTGTCTGGAAGTCAGAAATAATGTATGCATCGTAGTTTACCTTTCCCCCGGAAGGTAACATATCGTTTTGACGATTTATTACTTCTGGAATACTCCTTGTGTTTGGTGAAACCTGAACTTCATCAATCATTCTCCTTAATTCTTCAGAACTCACAAAACGCTGGTGTTTGCCTTCGAAATCGTTGGTTACCAGTTGAAAAAGGTCTGAAGGGGCATAGGCTGACATGATCTCCAGTGCCTTGTTTTTGCCAACATCCAACAATTTGCCTTCAGTCGTAACGGCCTCCATGGAGAAGGAGTTGTCGAGGTAGATACTTACATTTTGCTGGCCGGTAATTTTTTTTTGTTGCCTGGATGCAGGGATATAGGGCTGGGCGAATGCAATGACCAGTGATGCTATTGCCAGAAGACGTGCCAGGAGGATGAGCCATTGCCTGAGCCGCGACTGCTTCTTTGTTTCCTGCTGGATCTCCTGGAGCAGGCGCACATTGGTAAAATAGACCCTTTTATATTTGCGGAAGTTAAAAAGGTGTATGAGGATCGGGATTGCCAGCGCACTCATGGCAATCAGGAATAGTGGGTGAATGAATTGCATGGGCAAAGATAAAAAAAATCCCGGCTGGAAGGCCGGGATTTTTCCAACAGGATACTTATCTCATTGATATTTAGATTACACCCTGATCAACCATGGCATTTGCAACTTTAAGGAAACCGGCTACATTGGCACCTTTTACATAGTTCACATAGCCTTCTTTATCCTTGCCATATTTCACACAAGCATCATGGATGCTGCACATAATGTGGTGCAAACGTTCGTCGACCTCTTTTGCAGGCCAGCTCAATTTCATGGCATTTTGTGACATTTCAAGTCCGGAAGTGGCAACACCACCAGCATTTACAGCTTTACCAGGTGCGAAGAGGACCTTGTTTTCGAGGAATTGTTCAATGGCTTCCGGGGTGCTAGGCATATTTGCACCTTCAGCAACACAAATAACACCATTCTTTATAAGGTTCTGGGCATCTTCCTTACCGAGTTCATTCTGGGTTGCACAAGGCAGTGCGATGTCGCATTTAACTTCCCAGGGACGCTTACCCTGGTGGAACTGAGCATTTGGAAATTCATAGGAGTAGGGTTTAACAATATCCTGGTTTGAAGCTCTCAGTTCGAGCATATATTCAATCTTTTCGCCTGAAATACCATCCGGATCATAAATATATCCATCAGGACCTGATATGGTTACTACTTTTGCTCCAAGTTCAGTCGCTTTTTGTGCAGCGCCCCAGGCTACATTACCAAATCCTGAGATGGCTACCACTTTACCCTTGAATGATTCGCCCTTTGTTGCAAGCATTTCCTTTGCAAAATAAACAGCGCCGAATCCGGTTGCCTCAGGACGAACAAGACTTCCGCCCCAGTTGAGTCCTTTGCCGGTTAACACACCTGTGTTTTCGCGGGCAAGTTTGCGGTACATGCCATACAAAAATCCTATCTCACGGCCACCAACGCCGATATCACCGGCAGGAACATCGGTTTCAGGACCAATCAGTTTCCAGAGTTCCAGCATGAAGGCCTGGCAGAAACGCATGATCTCGGCATTTGATTTTCCCTTGGCATCAAAATCGGAACCACCTTTTGCACCACCCATCGGGAGCGTCGTAAGGCTGTTCTTGAAAATTTGCTCGAACCCTAAGAATTTAAGGATGCTGAGGTTTACACTGGGGTGGAAACGAAGGCCTCCCTTATATGGACCAATTGCATTGTTAAACTGAACCCGGTATCCCAGGTTTACCTGTACTTTTCCGCTATCATCAACCCAGCAGACCTTGAAGGTTAAAATACGATCAGGTTCGACAATCCGATCGATGATGTTTGCCGATTCGAAATGAGGATTTTCATTGTATACCTCTTCGATTGATTCCAGGACTTCCCGAACTGCCTGGAGGTACTCATTTTCTCCCGGATGTTTTTTCTCCAGGTCGTTCATGATTTTCTCTAAGTTCATTTTGATTCAGTTTTAAATGATTAATGACCAGTAATTATTTATTCGTTAATATACTAACATTGTGAATTAAATAACAAATGCAAAATTACAGAGTTCGCACAGACTAACCAAACAAAAACACATAAATTTTTTAACCGTGTCACTTTTTCTTTTTATCTATAAGTTTTCCTTTTTGATAGACGTTTATGAAATCGACCGAACCATCCGGTTTATAAAAGACTTCATCACCATCCTTCTGATTTTGTGAATAATATGTGACTTGTTTGGATGCGCCATTACTGTAAAATGCTTTTTGAACGCCATTTCCACGGGTGAAGGATCCTTCTCCGATCACCATGCCATGGAGATCATAGTATAACCAGATTCCATCATGGTCACCCAGGATATATTGTCCTTCGAGCCGCAGGGTTTTATCCGGATAATATTCAACGTATCTGCCGTGCAGTTTATCATCCTGATAACCGGCTTCAGAAAGTATTTTTCCTAACTTGTCGTAGGTCCTCGAAGGGCCGTGTAATTTTCCGGCTTTATAATTTTGCTCCAGCTGGAGTTTCCCTGAAGGGTAATAACTTGTCAGAGTACCTTCGAGTTTGTCATCTTTGTAAGTGCAGGTAGTCTGCGGGTTGCCATTCTCATACCAATAGCGAGCCGGTCCGTCGTAAGCCGATCCCCGGGTGACGATTTCAGTTTTTTTATTCCCGTTTGGCCAATAGGTCGTTTTAGTTCTGTTGCAGGCAGAAGTTAAAAGTAAAGCTGATACAAAGGTCAATATAACGCGATACCTCATCTTGGCTGGTTAAACATGTCAATGGTTCCTTCAATCCCGTTGATCATCATCTGCACCGCAATCACGGCCAGGATCAAACCCATGATGCGGGAAACTACTTTTAGTAATCCGGGATTAATTTTTTCAGCAATCACCCGGGATGAAATAAATAAAATGTATGTAATAAGGCACATGACAGCGAAAATTACGATGACCAGGACGACATTCGTGATCGACTTTTCTACTCCAACAAAGTTCATGGCGGTGGAGATGGTGCCGGGCCCTGCCAGTAAAGGGATCCCCAGGGGTGAAATTGCCATGTCGTGCGCAACTTTCTCCATTTGTTCCTTTTCGTCCGGTGACTGGGTATGGATTGGATTTTCCTTTGCGTTGAGCATCTGGAATCCAATGATGAAAACGATAATACCGCCGGCAATCTGAAAGGCCGGCAGGGTGATGCCGAATGCACGGAATATAATGTGACCAAAAATACTGAAAATGGCAATGATAATAAAGGCAACCGTCGTAGCTCGCAGCGCGACCTTATTCTGGGTCTTTTTATCAAAATCCTGCACCATGCCGAGGAAAACAGGCAAATTCCCAAGGGGGTTGAGCATGGCAAAAAATCCCATAAATACAGTTATTCCATGCAAGTATAAATCGTACATTTTCATCTTTACCTGTTTTTATTACGAAGTGCTGAATAAAGGTATGCCTGCCTGATAAACTCGGCACTCAGCGGACCTGAAAGCGGATTGACCTTGTCCATGCGTTCGGGATGCCATTGCACGCCCATTAAAAATGATTTTCCATCGGGATGCAGCCATTCAATCCCTTCAACAAGGTTGTCGTCCGAATGTGCATTTGGGGTGAGCAAAGGAGATATCTGATCAATGGCCTGGTGATGGTTGGTTGTGACAGAAAATGAGTCGCACCGGCTGATTTCAGACAGGACGGAATTTGGCTTGACAGTGACATCATGAAAACAATTGAGATAATCCTCGCACTGATGTGTTATGGCACCCGGAAAATCATCAGGGATATCGATGATCAAATTTCCTCCCAGATAAACATTGAGTATCTGATGCCCCCGGCAAATTCCAAAAACGGGCATTTTTATTTCCAAGGCTCTGGTGATGAGGGCAATATCAAGACTGTCGCGCCAGGGATTCATCTCAGTACATCTCAGGGTATCCTTTTCCTTTCCATACCACCCTGGATAAACATCCTCCCCGCCGGTGAGCAGCAACGCATCGCAGGTGCCAAGGATCATGACAGCTGAGTCGACCGGCAGCGTATATAAGTTGACTAGGGTCAGGGTGGAATCGGTCCGAAGAAGCCACCTTTCATAATTTGGCGTCGTTTTGGAAATTCCAATTTTCAAGGAGGCTGTGTGTGTGCATCCCATGAGCAGCAGGAAGAGTCCGGCGAGGATGCCAAAAAGCCATCGATTGGATTTTATTTCAGACTGGTGAACAACCATATATAATTTGCTGAAGCAAATGTAAAAATTAAAAGTTGTGAAAACTACCTGTTATGGATAAATATGCATGTGAGAATTTACCGGATGCATCAAGAATGTTCAGCTCTGATTCAATTACGCCGGTAGATCCGGATAATGAAAATTCTAGCAAAACGCGTTTTGCCGGTGCTGCTGGCTTTGGGTGTACTGATGTGCGGCGTGTCAGATGCAGTGTGTTTGACAGGCACAAGGGAATGCATTTGGCGGCTTGGCCTGCAGGTAAAATGAGGGCAAATCTTCCCGCGGGTGCAAGCAGTTTTTTTACTGACGACACCAGCTCAGTCAACGAGAGATAATCATCATGTCTAGCCTGGTTTTTCCTGGCCGAAGGCGATTTCAGTGACTTTGAAAAGTAGGGTGGATTGGTAATGATCAGATCATAATCGGATACCGAACGATTGCCAAAATCAGCAAGTGAGGCGTTGATCGCATTGATTCTGCTATTCCAGGGACTATTCAGAAAATTTTGTTTCGCTTCGAAAATGGATGGACCGTCAATATCAATGGCGTCGACCTGTGCCTCACATTGCTGGGCAATCATCAGGGCTAAAACACCGCATCCTGTTCCGATATCCAGTACTTTACGCACTGATCCAGGATTGATCCAGGCGCCCAGTAACATGGCGTCGGTACCAACACGTTGCGTGCTTTGCTCATCATGAACCACAAATTGCCGGAAGTTAAATGCCATTGGAAGTTAAAGGTAGATCTCGATCAATCCGTCAGGGGCCTTTATATACAGTTGTTTTTTCTTCTTATCAACCTTTTGAATTACCTCATCAACCACAGGGATCAGGATCTCTTTTTCTCCAAACCGTATTTGAAACAAGGCCTGGTGAGGGAGATCCAGGATATCTTCGACCACGCCGATGTCACCGTGTTTTACGTCGGTTACTGCAAATCCGATAATTTCATGGTAATAAAACTGGTTGCCTTTTAAGGCAGGGAGTTCGGTGATGGGAAGGTACATCTCGAGGCCTGCCAGGCTTTCTGCATCTTCAATTGTTGCAAAGTCCTGAAATTGGATCAGCGCCTTGCGGTTATGCTTCAATTCCAGGTTTTCAATAAAAAAAGGAATCCGTTCACCATGCAGATCGAGGTAAACGGATTCCATTTCAAGGTATTTTTCCGGATCATCCACATCCAGCTGAACAATCACCTGACCCTTATTACCATGCGTTTTAAGAATCTTTCCGAGGTAATAATAGTCATCCTTATTCATAATGACTGCAGGTTGGATGAACTTTCCTGTTCGGCCTTATTCAGCCTTAGGTGTTTCTTCTGTTGGCTCAGGAGCAGTTTCAATGGCAGTTTCAGCTGCAATTTCAGTAGCAACTTCACTGGTGACTTCAGGTTCTGCAACTTCTTCAACAGGAGCAGTTTCCATAGCTTCAGCGGCCTTCGCGGCTAATATGGCGTCGGCAGCGGCTTTTGCAGCTTCGCCGGCCTCAGCGGCCTTGGCAGCTTCATCGAGGCGAACCTTGTTGAGTTTTTTTGCAATGGCAGCAGCTTTGGCTTCGTTCACCTTAATTTCGTCCTCCAGTCTTTTCTTGTGCTCATCTTTGGCCCCCAGCTCAATCTCTTTCTTCTTGCTGGAGATCTTGACGTGTTTTTCATCAAGCCATGTCTGAAATTTGGCATCAGCCTGCTCCAATGTCATGGCTCCTTTGGCAACACCTTTCAGGAGGTGGTTTTTATACATGACACCCTTGTAGGCCAGGAGGGCTTTAACGGTATCGGTAGGTTGAGCGCCTTTCTTCAGCCAGTCGAGGGCTTTTTCGAATTCGATCTCAATTTCCGCGGGTTTTGCGATGGGGTTATAGATGCCAATTCGTTCTATGAACTTTCCGTCACGTGGTGCACGACCATCCGCAATAACAATGTGGTAAAAAGCTTGTCCTTTTTTACCTCTTCTCTGTAATCTGATTTTGGTTGGCATTTGTTAAATGATTGATTTAATGAAATATTGATTTGTTTATTAAAAGGGGTGCAAAATTCGTCATTTATTTTGATTAAACCAATAAAAATTACATCATTTGGGAAAGATATCCCCTGAATCCTTGAAAAACCGCTGATTTTATGATATCTGAGGCTGGCAAACCATTCTTCTACCTGCCAGTGAACTTGATGAATTTATCACGTTTAGTGCTGCAGTAGGAACATGTTGCCTCAGGTTTAACCTGATCATAGGTGTTCCCACATTTTGGACAAACCCAGTAAACATTTGGGAGGGATTCTGTTTTTTTCGCATTCATGGCCGTTAGCGCTTTCTGGTACATAGCCACACGCTGTTTTTCAGTTTCCATGGCCCAGCGGAATGCCTTGGCAGCGCCTGCAGCATCCTCCGCCTTTGCAGTTGCAATATATTCAGGGTACATGCTTATCCTTTTGTTGGTTTCACCCTTGATGGCGTCTTCCAGATTTTCGCTGGTTGATTTTGGTGTGACCACTGGATTGATTAAGTCAGGTTTTTGTCCCAGCTTTTCAAGAACGGTTTTAAAGTTGTTAGCATGGATTTGTGCTGCCCTGGATGTGGCCTCAAACATGTTTGCAATCCTGAACAGCCCCTCTTTCTTTGCCTGTCCGGCATAAGCTGAATATTTGACGCTGGCATTCAATTCACCCTTGAAGGCGCTTTTCAGGTTGGCAATTGTTTTTTCCGTTCCACCGGCAATTGAGGTTAAAAAAATTCCAGTAAACAATGCTGCACATAGTAATATTTTCTTGTTCATTCGCTATAATTTTAAAATTTGGCACGTTAATGTAGACACTTCGACTTCGCTCAGTGTCCTTATTCCGACTCCGCTCAGGATCCTGAGCGGAGTCGAAGGATGCAAACACCTGTTAATGAAGACACTTCGACTCCGCTCAGTGTCCATAATTTCACCTCCCTGGTTTAAAGTCCGATCATATAGTCAATCACCAGTACTCCACCAAGATATCCGGTCAGGGATACGAAAACAAAGGATATAAAGAACAAGGCGAGTGAGAGGTACTTTATGTTGGTTGATTCTTTGTTGAGGTATCGGACAACAATGCGGAAAAGGGTGGCAAGGATGATTGAAACGAGGGTAATGGTGGCATAGAGTTCATGATCATCCCTGACGATGCCAGCTTCACCCTCCATGGGACTGGTAAAGAAATAACCTGATCCGAATGCAAGAACCGCGCTGACCATGCCAATAATTTCAAGCCAGTACCCTGTTTTTGACAAACATGGTTCATTTTTCCTGAATACGGAGAAAAGGTCGAAAAGAAAACCGATTGTGATTATGGCGATCGGGAAATGGACCAACATTGGATGAAAGTGACTTGAATCGATCATATCCTGGTTTTTTAATAACACAAATATACGATTAAAGTAATTTATTAACAACGGGAATTCGGTGGTGATTTTAAAATAATTTTACATCCCGGTTCCTTACGATTTATTTCCCCGAAAAGATGGTAGATTTCATTCATTTACACTTACATACACAATATTCAATACTGGACGGCGCCTGCCGTATCAAAGATATGGTTGGCAAGGCTGTTTCATTGGGTATGAAGGGAGCCGCCGTTACGGATCATGGTAATTTATTCGGGATCAAGGAATTCTCGGAGGTTGCATCGAAGCAGAAGGACTTTAAACCCATTTTTGGCTGCGAGACCTATGTTGCCAGGAGAAGCAGGTTTGAAAAAGTCGAGATGATCGATCGTAAGGGGGACCATCTGATCCTGCTTGCAAAAAATGAGATCGGGTATAAGAACCTGCTTAAACTCATTTCGTTCTCATGGACGGAGGGACATTATTACAAGCCCCGGATTGATAAAGAGTTACTGGACAAATATCACGAAGGTTTAATTGCATCATCGGCCTGTTTGGCAGGAGAAATTCCCCGTGCCATCCAGGCGGGCAATGTAGCCAAAGCGGAGTCGGTGATTGCCGGTTACAAGGAGCTGTTTGGAGATGATTTTTACCTTGAACTGATGCGGCATCCGGCAACGGATCCAACAAGGGATGGTGATGTTTACAAACGTCAGATGATTGTTGGCGGCGAACTGATCAGGTTGTCCCGGAAAATGAATGTTAAGCTGCTGGCTACCAATGATGTTCATTTTCTAAATGAGGCAGATGCGGATGCGCATGACCGTTTGTTGTGCATCAACACGGGTAAATTCATGGATGACCCCGACAGGATGCGCTATACCGGCCAGGAGTGGTTCAAATCGAAGGAGGAGATGAATGAACTCTTTGCTGATATTCCAGAGGCCCTGGAAAACACGCTGGAAGTCCTGGACAAAGTTGAATCATACAGCCTGAACAGGGATCCGATCATGCCCGATTTTCCGCTTCCTGATGGATTTCCCGATGCGGATGAATATCTGCGGCATATAACCTACGAAGGGGCGATAAAGCGTTATAAAGAGATCACTCCTGAGATCAGGGAGCGCATTGATTTTGAATTGGCTACCATAAAAAAAATGGGGTATCCCGGCTATTTCCTGATCGTGCAGGATTTTTTAAATGCAGCCCGTGAGATGGGTGTTTCGGTAGGACCGGGACGGGGTTCAGCAGCAGGATCGGTAGTAGCTTTTTGTATCCGGATAACGGATGTGGATCCACTGCGGTTTGACCTGCTTTTTGAGCGTTTTTTAAATCCTGACCGGATTTCGATGCCGGATATCGACATTGATTTTGATGAGGATGGCCGCGATAGCGTCTTAAAATGGGTTGAAAAAAAATATGGTCATGACAAAGTCGCCCAGGTCATCACATTTGGCACCATGGCGGCTAAAGGCGCCATACGCGATGTTGGCAGGGTTCAACGGCTGCCGTTGGATGAAGTAAGCCGGCTGACCAAGCTTGTGCCCGGCCGGCCCGGAATTACCTTGAAAAGCGCCTACGATGAGGTGCCTGAATTAAAAGCGGCCCGTTCTTCGTCCAATAAGCTGATCGCCGAAACACTTCGCTTTGCCGAGAGCCTCGAAGGATCAGTTAGGCAAACCGGAATTCATGCCTGCGGGATCATCATCAGCCGTGACAATCTCACCGAATACATCCCCGTTACCACATCCAAGGAGTCGGAACTGCTTGTGACCCAGTTTGATGGTGACTATATCGAAAAGGTGGGTATGCTCAAGATGGACTTCCTTGGATTAAAAACCCTGGCCATCATCAAGGATGCCGTTCGGAACATCCGCGAAAGCCGTGACATTGAGGTGGATATTGACAACCAGTCATTCGATGATCCACTCACATATGAACTTTTCAGTCAGGGTAAAACGACCGGCATCTTTCAGTTTGAGTCGGATGGGATGAAGAAATATCTTCGGGAACTGAAACCCAACAAAATTGAGGACCTCATCGCCATGAATGCGCTTTACCGGCCCGGCCCCATGGATTACATCCCGAGTTTCATTGCACGAAAACATGGCAAAGAAAAAATTGCGTATGATATCCCCGGGATGGAAAAGTACCTCAGGGATACCTATGGTATTACGGTGTATCAGGAACAGGTAATGTTATTATCGCAGCAGCTTGCCGGTTTTACAAAGGGGGAGGCCGATTCACTGCGCAAGGCTATGGGGAAAAAGATCGAATCGATGATGGTCGAGCTGAAGCCGAAGTTTTTTGATGGTTGCAAGCGGAATGGTCATGATGAATCGGTTGTCAATAAAATATGGAAGGATTGGGAAGCATTTGCCAATTACGCTTTCAATAAGTCGCATTCAACATGCTATGCCTATGTGGCATACCGCATGGCTTACCTGAAAGCCCATTTCCCTTCGGAGTTCATGGCCGCGGTTTTAAGCCGTAACCTGAACGACCTGAAGGAGATAACACTCTTCCTCGATGAATGCAAACGCATGCATATCCCAGTACTTGGTCCTGATGTGAATGAGAGTTCGACCGCCTTCGTGGCGAATAAAAAGGGGGAGATCCGCTTTGGCATGGCAGGCATCAAAAATGTTGGCGAAGCAGCGGTTAAAAGTATTGAAATGGAGCGGATTGCAAACGGACCCTATGCCAATATTTTTGATCTTACCCGGCGGATCAATTCGCATGCCGTAAATAAGCGGTGCATGGAATCCCTTGCCAAAGCAGGGGCCTTTGATTGTTTTGAGAATACCCATCGTGCCCAGTATTTCTTCCAGGAGAACAGCGATGATATGATCTTCCTGGAGAAGATAATCCGTCATGCAACCGATTATCATTCCAGGAAGGATTCGATGCAGCAATCGCTGTTTGGCGAAGCGGAGGACATACAGTTAAAGGAACTATCCCTGCCCGAGTGCCGTCCCTGGTCAAAACTGGAACAACTGAAATTTGAAAAGGAGGTGACCGGTTTTTACATGAGCGGTCATCCTTTGGATGGTTACCAGCTCGAGTTAAACCAGTTTTGCAATGTGACGATCGAGGATCTGAAGCAGGACCTGAAGCCATTGAAGGGCAAAGAGATCACCTTCGCAGGCATCGTCATTGAAGCGAACCATAAAGTCGGAAAAACCGGAAAGCCTTATGGATCGTTTGTAGTGGAGGATTATTTTAACTTCATTTCACTGACGGTTTTTTCAGAGGAATATCTCAGGTTCAAACATTTTTTGGATGAAGGACAATACGTGTTTGTCAAAGCCCGTGTCGAATCCAGGTTCGACAGTCCCGATCAGATGACCATCAGGGTGAACCAATTAATGTTGTTGCCAGAGGTGATGGAGAAATTTTCCAGGGTTCTTTCTTTGACCATGATGATCGACGAGCTTACCATCGATCATATTTACAAGCTGCATCAGCTTGCCAAACAGCACAAAGGCCGCTGCCAGTTGCGTGTCAGGGTTCACGATCCGGCCGAAAATGTTACCATCGATCTTCCTTCAAGGAAATACAGGGTGAATGTAAAGGATATGGTGACGGCACTCGCTGATTTTCCGGAGATTCAGGTCCGGGTGATTGGGGATTAGAGCGCTGGTAATTGATTGAAGGGCAAACAGCCGAAGTATAGGTAAGTTATTGAAAGTAGAAGGATTTTTTTTAATTTTACAGCAGGAAATCAGATTCACATTTAAAATTATAAGATATGTTTGAAAAGCTAACAGATGCCAATTTCGAAGAAAAGGTAATAAAAAGCGAAAAACTTGCGATTGTGGACCTTTCTGCAGAATGGTGCGGCCCATGTCGCATGGTTTCTCCGATTATACATGAGCTGGCAGCCGAATATGAGGGCCGGGTTGTGGCCGGTGAGTTGAATGTTGATGAAAACCCCACTACCACGGCGCTGTACAAAGTCAGGAACATTCCTACCGTACTTTTTATAAAGGGTGGACAAGTGGTTGACAAACAGGTTGGTGCGGTGCCTAAAGCATCATACAAGGCCCTGATTGAAAAATACATTTAATGGTGAAACAGCCCTATCGGCTTTCATAATTCGTTCGTGTCAAACACCATTGATCAAAACCGCCTGGAGCAATTTTCCTCCCTGGAATTTCTTGCACGCCAGGTTGTTGAGGGTTTTATCACGGGTTTGCATAAAAGTCCGTTTCACGGGTTCAGTGTCGAATTTGCAGAGCACAGGCTTTACAATGCAGGTGAATCGATCAGGTCGATAGACTGGAAATTATTCGGGCGAACCGACAGGTTATATACCAAGCGTTATGAGGAGGAGACCAACCTCCGGTGCCAGGTATTTATTGACAATTCTTCGTCGATGTATTACCCGGTTATGGCCAGGCCCGATATCGACCATCCCAACAAGATTACCTTTTCCGTGTATGTCGCTGCCGCACTTATCTATCTGTTTCGAAAACAGCGTGATGCGGCTGGCATCAGCATTTTTTCGGATGAAGTTGAGTTGCACACCCAAACCAAATCAAACCCGGTTCATCACCGGTACCTTTTTGCCGAGCTGGAAAAACTGATGATCCCCAGGCCGGTAGATCAGTTAAAGGGGACCATGGTGGCAAAAACGATTCATGAACTGGCTGAAAGGATTCACAAAAGGTCCCTGGTCGTCATTTTCAGTGATATGTTCGAACGATCATCGCAACCCGAAGAGATTTTTTCGGCATTGCAGCATTTGAAGCATAACAAGCATGAAGTGATCCTGTTTCATATTGTTGACAAGTCGAAGGAGGTGGATTTCAATTTTGATGACCGGCCCTATAAGTTCATTGACCTTGAAACCGGAGAGCAGATGCGGATCCACCCATCGATACTCAGAGAAAAATATGTGGATGCTGTTGCAAAATTTCAGCATGATTTGCGCCTGCGCTGCGGCCAGTATCATATCGATATGGTTGAGGCAGATATCAATGCAGGGTTCGAGCAGGTACTCCTGCCATACCTCGTCAAGCGAAGCAAGTTGTTTTAGTTTTTTCACTACTTTTGCCGCTTCTTAAAAGACTAGTTGTGATGATGGAAATTCCTTCGAAGTACGATCCTTCCAGGGTTGAAGATAAATGGTATGAATACTGGATGAAACAGGGTTTCTTCCACTCAGTTCCCGATGAGCGCGAACCCTACTGCATTGTAATTCCCCCACCGAATGTTACGGGTGTCCTTCACATGGGGCATATGCTGAACAATACCATTCAGGATATCCTTGTCCGCCGCGCCCGCATGCAGGGTAAAAATGCCTGCTGGGTGCCGGGTACCGACCATGCATCGATCGCCACCGAGGCCAAAGTGGTTGCAAAACTCAGGGATCAGGGTATTGACAAGGCAAACCTCACCAGGGAACAATTCCTGGAACATGCCTGGGAATGGAAGACAAAGCACGGCGGGATCATTCTTGATCAGCTGAAGAAACTGGGCGCTTCGTGCGATTGGGAGCGAACCGCTTTTACCATGGATGAGGCACTTTACGATTCCGTTATTGATGTTTTCATCGATCTTTACAAAAAGGGACTCATCTACCGGGGAATAAGAATGGTGAACTGGGATCCGAAGGCTCTGACCGCCGTTTCGGACGAGGAGGTTAATTACAAGGAGGTCAGTTCCAAATTATTTTACGTTCGCTATAAAGTTGAAGGAACCCAGGATGAGTGGATTACAATTGCAACTACCCGCCCCGAGACCATTCTTGGAGATACTGCCATTTGTGTTCATCCCGAAGATGACCGGTATCAGCACCTGCGTGGAAAGCGGATCCTTGTTCCATTGATCAACCGCTCCGTTCCGGTGATATTTGATGAATATGTCGACCGCGAATTTGGTACTGGTGCCCTCAAGGTGACACCCGCCCATGATATTAATGACTACAATCTCGGTCTCAAGTATAAACTCGAGGTGATCGATACCTTCAATCCGAATGGCACCATGAGTGCAGCAGCACAGCTTTTTATCGGGGAAGACCGGTTTGTTGTCCGGAAAAAAATCACGGAAGAACTTCAAGTCAAAGGACATATCGTTAAGATACAGGAGTATACAAACAAGGTGGGATATTCGGAGCGGACCGACGAAGTGATTGAACCGCGTATTTCGGTGCAGTGGTTTATGAAGATGACCGAGTTGGCCAAGCCTGCCCTCGACCTGGTGGAGGACGACACGATCCAGTTTCACCCGGCCAAGTATAAGAATATGTACCGCCACTGGATGTCGAATGTGAACGACTGGTGCATCTCACGCCAGTTGTGGTGGGGGCAGCGGATTCCGGCATACTATCTGCCTGATGGCAGCTTTGTTGTGGCTAAATCAAAGGAAGAAGCTTTAATAGCGGCAAATGCAAATTGCAAAGAGCAAGGTGCAAAATTCAAAATAAGTGATCTGAAACAGGACGAGGATGTGCTGGATACCTGGTTTTCAAGCTGGTTATGGCCCATCTCCGTGTTTGATGGCATCCGCAATCCCGATAATCCGGATATAAAATATTATTATCCCACCAATGATCTGATCACTGCACCTGAGATCATCTTTTTCTGGGTTGCCAGGATGATCATGGCAGGCTGGGAATACCGGCAGGAGATCCCCTTTAAAAATGTATATTTCACCGGTATCGTAAGGGACAAACAGGGCCGCAAGATGTCGAAATCGCTTGGAAATTCACCTGAACCGCTTGATCTGATCGCTGTGAATGGCGCTGATGCCGTACGTTTGGGCATGCTGCTCTGTTCTCCGGCAGGGAACGATCTGCTGTATGATGATGCACTCATCGAGCAGGGTCGGAATTTCTGCAACAAGATATGGAATGCCATGCGGCTTGTGAAGGGATGGCCTGTGGATAAAAGTATTGCGCAGCCGGCGGTGAACAAGGTATCCATCGATTGGTTCAATGCTGTTTTCAACGCATCGCTGCAGAATATCAATGCCCTTTATGACGATTACAGACTTTCGGAGGCATTAATGGCAACCTACAAATTGGTGTGGGACGATTTCTGTTCCTGGTTCCTGGAAATGATCAAGCCAGCTTACCAGCAGCCAATCGACAAACCTACCTTTGATGCTGCAACAGGATATTTTGAAAAACTGCT
>Ga0074195_1003193_pt1 | contig 16059 bp, 18 predicted proteins | sample EPASupsiteHSE623_FD_64525 | JGI IMG/M metagenome (GOLD analysis project Ga0074195, IMG submission 64525) | Bioremediated contaminated groundwater from EPA Superfund site, New Mexico - Sample HSE6-23 | ecosystem: Environmental > Aquatic > Deep subsurface > Groundwater > Contaminated ...
CTTCGCGGCGGATCATGGCTCCTTACCAGCAGGTCGAATATCTATTAGTCAGCAGTGATACGAGAAAGCATAAGAAAGCAGTAACTATGAGAACTCTGCAAATTGAATCAAATTAGAATGGCTTCGAATCCAAAAATGTGAGTTGGAGGGCCCTTATGAGCCCTTCCGTTCGTCCCTTCATTGCGGCATGAAGACCGTTGAAGGCTTCGTCCATAGAAGCCTGCCGTCGTCTCCCTTCACAGCCTCAGTCTCGCTCTCTCCCGATTCGCTCAACTTATATACTATCAGATCCCTCGCGCCGTCGCCTGTCAGGTCAGGCCCGACGAAGGCTATGGCCAGAGATTCTCCAGACGACCTCCTCCAGAGCATCTGCCCATCGGTTCCCTGAAGAGCTACTATCTCGAAGGAGATCGTAGTATTGTTGCTCATCATGTAGACCAGCAGGTCGTCTAGACCATCGCCAGAGATATCCTGGACAGGAACTGCAATGGCAAGGCTGCCATTGAAGCTCGCGTTCCAAAGCTCTTCCCTATCAGAGCCGCTTGTTGCAGATAAGATCGAAGTTATATTCTCGGGCGAGGCCTCGTCTATTCTGTATACGGCCGTAATGCTGTCCAGGATCCAATCGGAGGTGAGGTTCCCTGCGGGGTACTCTGCGGCCACGGCTCCGGGGAAGACCCTGGAATCGAGCTCAATTCCACTGCTGCCGTCCACAGAGCTGATCTTCGTCACAAGAGAGCTGTTTAAGCTGTCGATTCCGAAGAAATGGACTACTAGATCTGTGGCATTGTCTCCTGTGAGATCCTTAACGGGATAAGCAACAGTCGCAGCCAGAAGCTGCGGGCTGCTCCAGATCTCAGTTCCGTTGAGGCCGTGAAGAGCAGATACTTCGCTGTATGGTATGAAGCTCATCCCGGCAATGACGACATCTATTAAAACATCGCTAAGCTCATCGCCGTTCAGATCTCCGGCAGGATAGGCGATGGCCAGGCCATCTGTATACTCCTTCTGCCAGAGTGTAGTGCCGTCTGAACCGCTCATCGCAGATATATCAGTTGCGAAGGCGTTTGTTTCGGGATCAGCGATAATCTTTAAGACCAGAAAGTCGTGTGCAGAGTCGCCGTTTAAGTCGGCTGTTGGAAATGCCAGGCTGATGGGCTCCTCTGACGGAGCATCCTCATAGTACGGATAAAACTCATAGTAATCGTCTGCAAGCTCGCTCTCTTCCTGCCCGTTAATGTCGGAATCATTCAGCCAGAACGCAGCGCTCTCGTTAGACGATGTCTGGTTCTCCTCCTGTGCTCCACACGATATCACCAATAATAAAGACAGAAATACCAAAGAATGCGCTGATTTTTTTATGGTTATTCCTCCAATCACTTGAGAGTGTATTCCGATGCAATGATATGAATCTATGCTCTTTTGGCGCTTAATTATCGTCCAGAGCTATTGCATGATAAATTCAACCTAAACCTATATTAATGATTGTGGATAAATATACTACTGGGATGCCAGTATGGGAAAGACGACAGAGTACAGCGCAGTAAATCTCCTGCCTGAGCTGAAAGTCGATGCAGAAAAGTGGAGCCGCATGCCATCCGATGAGGGCATCGCCTCCACGATAAAAGCCGTCGAAATGCGGGGAATAAAGGTCTTACACACTAAGGACGGCAAGTTGGCTCTAGAAACAATCAAGGCTCTCATTCCCTCCGGCGCCGAGGTCATGAACGGCTCGTCCACCACGCTCATCGAGATTGGTTTCGTTGAATTTTTGAACAGCGGCCAGCACGGCTGGAAGGACTTTCATAATATAATCACCTCCGAAGGCGATAAAGCCAAGCGAGATGACCTCCGGCGAAAGGCCGTTGCGGCTGAGTATTTCTTCTCAGGAGTGAACGCAATAGCCATGACAGGAGAGCTTATCTCCTGCGACGCCACCGGCAGCCGGGTAGGGGCATGGCCTTTTGCAGCCAAAAACCTGATCCTGGTGGCAGGAGTTAACAAGATAGTTCCAGCGCTTGAGGATGGTTTGCGAAGAATTCGAGAATATGCTTATCCTCTTGAGGATGCCCGCTCTAAAAAGGCCTCAGGCACGCCCAGCAGGATAGGTAAATGCGTCATTCTGGCAAACGAGTGGAAGAGCGGTCGAGTAACGCTGATTCTGATAGACGATAAACTTGGGTATTGATCTCGGTATACAATTCATGGGATTTTACGGTTAGAGACCGAGCTAACAGAATGCTTGGCACGTCTAAAAAGGGAATTTTTGTCATCAAAATCCACTGCTGGATACAAGAAGCTTCCAGTCCTGGGTGCTGTCCGTATCCCTCCCATCAGGATCTCTGGACCAGCTGAGCTCGTCATCATTGGCGTCGCTCAAGGGCGGCGTCCTGTCCACCTCTTGGCCCTGATTATCTTTTAACACCAGGGTCTCATTGGCGGTCATCAGCCATTGCATCCTTTGGGTTACGGTGTAGTACCCGTAGGCCGGCATAAACGTGCCCGAGGGTATCTCTGTCTCTATACCGCTCAATGTGGATAAGCTCCAGCCGCCTATATCCACTTCTTTTGATTCGGTATTGTACAGCTCCACCCAGGGAGAGGATTCGGCGATCCTGCCTTCTCCAGTAGGGTTTAACTCCACCTCATTGATCACTATGCTGCTTGAGGCCAACCCCAGATATGCTGTAAAGGCTAGCATCAGCAGAAGCATATAAGGTCTTAGCATGATCCCTCCATAAAGCCACAAGTGTGTGACATGTTAAAGATGAAAAAAGTTTTTAGTCCTGGAGGAGTGGGTTGGGAATCATTCCATATCCTCCCATCCTCTCTTTTGTCTCTTCCAGCCTCTGTTTGGTGTCCTCCATCTCTGACATCATGCGTTCCTTGGTGGCCTCGAACCTTGCCATCCTGGCCTCGGCCTCAGGTCCCCCTGAATTATGCAGGTTATAGTCGGCGTCGCTATCGCTGTAGGATGACGCGTTTTTATAGACCACAGCGGCCCCTGCTGTCTGTGTTGGACTTGTTTGCGTGCAGTAGCCTGGCCAGAGAGGTGATATCGCCTGGTTTATGCTAATTTCCAGAGCCTCAAGGAAGATCGATCTGATATCCTCGGGCATTCTCTCATCGAAATACATCAGCGCCAGGACGTTGTCCGCAGGCTGATAGGCCACAAAAGTCCAGTTCCCTGCCTGGCCAGAGATTGCAGGTCGGCTGTTTACGCTAATGGGCAGTTCACTGTAGTCAGCTTCCTCTATCTTCGTATCGAACGCCTTTATCTGGGATTTGATATCCGACTCCCGCATCTCAGCACTGACTACACAGGGATAGAGCAAGTGTAAATCCACCTCGCCTGCGTCGAAGAGCAGCAGAGTCTTGACCTCTCTTCCTTTGGAATAGTTCGCCTCAGCCAGGTCCACCTGGCTGACTGAGATTCCTGCCGGCAGGCAGAAGCTGATGTTTGCATACCCCGCCATATCTATGCTCTGGCAGGTCAGGTCGATGCTCCCTGCAGCTGCGGGCATTGCTGTTAGAAGGCACAGAAGAAAGCCGCCTAAAAGCAGCTTCAACTCTATTGCCTCTTTCTGGCAGACTGTTCTGACAACTGTTGCAATCATTCTCCAATCCTCCTACTAATCCTCAATCCTCTTAGGCTGTAACGCTTAAGCTATTTGCTCTGACTTTAACTGAATTGTTCTCCCGTATCTCCTGACATATAAATCTATATACCAAGATTATTGCTTTGATATCGCAGTTGAGGCGATATTGGAGGCATGAATCTTGAGAATGAACTCATGGACGTTTTATTTGTTATCAGCTCTGCTGACAGTTTCCCTGGCATCGGCTGACATTGTCATCAACGAGATGGAGGTCAACCCCCCTGAGGGCGGGTCTCACTGGGTAGAGCTTTACAACACCGGAAATGATACTGTGGACATAAGCGGCTGGACAGCTACAATTACAGATGGCGGCTGGGTTGGCAAGATGCCGCCAGTGCCCGCAGGGACGATAATTGCCCCCAAGGGCTTCTATGTGGCAGTGGGAAGCTTGCAGTGGGCACACGCTGACGGAGGATTTGGCAGCCTGTATACCGAGTCGGGAACCAAGGTGGACGAGACCCCCTTCCGGCTGGATAAGCTGGACAACGACTTCACCTGGGGAAGGCATCCGGACGGATATGATACGAACACAGACGGCGACTTTGGACTGGGATATGCTACCAAAGGCAGGTCCAACAGGGTATAGTCTCTGGAAAGGTATTAGGAAAGGTATTAAAGTCGGAAGCATGAGGATGGGGTCTATAAAATACAGGGATAAAGGAGTGGAGTTCAGAATATGCATAACATGAAATGTGTCTCTTTGACAGTGCTCGCGTTTTGCTGCGCTGTGGCTCTGTGCAGCGTTGGTCTGGGCAACGTAGTAATAAACGAGGTAGAGCTGAGCCCGCCCAATAATGCATCCAAGTGGGTAGAGCTCTTCAACACCGGCGACCAGCCAGTCGATCTTACAGGCTGGATGGTCAAGATAGTGGACGGCGCCTGGACGGGCCCCATACCTCTCAGCGGTGTAATTGGGCCTAATGGTTACCATCTGGCCGAAGGCGACCCCCGATGGAACGTGATCTTCAATGGGACTGTAATCCTCTACGATAGTGCAGGAACCGTAGTGGATCAGACCCACGGGCTTTCCGATTCCGATGAGAACGACTTCACGTGGGTCAGGATTCCTGATGGAAAAGATACGGATACCAAGGGAGACTTTGCCTACCTCATGGGAAGCAAGGGCAGGACCAACGGCGGAGCTGTTCTAGTACTCGGCAGAAGCTAAGCCCGAGCCTCTTTTTAAAGCAATTTTTTTGTATCAACCTAAAAAAGTAATGGGGCCGCTCAGACTAACTGATTCTGAGCGTATACTCCCTTCCAGAAGCGAAGTATCTCGTCTGCGAGTAGTAGTATCCTCCTTTTCGGATGGTTATCTTATGGCTCCGATCACCAGTCACTGTGAAGCTCGAATAGCCGTCGGGGATGCCTCCCTGTCCCTCTGTAAACTGGTAGACATCATCCACATAAACCTCATAGCCGGTCAGAGTGGTTGAGATTATATTGATCCTGGCTCTTCCTGTTGGTGACGGCCCGGGAGATGGTCCTGGTGTATATCCAGTTACATCTATGATCACGCCGTTGCTGACCTGGTTATTTACTGAGAAGAGGAGAATGTGCTGGCCTATGGTGTCGGCGTAGAAGTTTATGCGAGTGTAGGGAGAATAGAAGTAGTAGGAGCTTCTCTCCAGCCTGCCGTTTGGATAGATCTCGTAGAGATATCCGTTGCCGCCCCTTGATGTCGTTGCAATGAGCGACAGGTATGATCCCTGCGGGACACGGGCATACTGTGTCCAGCTGTTAGTTCCCTGAATCCAGAGAGCGTTGCCGCCTGCGAATGTGGCATAGGTCTGGTACTGGCTGTAGGGGACAGCTCTTTGCTCCTGACCGCCCACATAGAGAGTGGATGGCTGCTGTCCTGCGATGCTGAACTGCTCAGTGCCTTCCTGCTGGCCTGAGTCCATCCTGTAGTACTGTGCATACTGCGCCGTCTGTTGCGTTACCTGCTGCGAGACCTGTTGTGTGGCCTGCTGTGTAGCCTGCAGCCCCTGACCCGTCAAAGGCTGTTCGCTCCAGGTTCCTGTGATCTGCTGGGCGAATGTCGACCCTATCATTAGAGTCAATGCTATGCATAGCATCAAAACTTTAAGTTTCAAATAAACACCCCATTACTATTTTAGCGCTATTGATAGTAATATTTTTTGGTGGGTTTCCCTGCATTTAAGGACTGCGCTTGTATAGATGGCAATTGGTTAGTCAGGTTTTCAGCGTATATGTATAGCCTCCCTTGAAGTCCTTCTTATGCTCGCTCTTGTATGTGGCCCTGCCAAGGCTGTCCCTCTTGGAGATGGTAATGGTATGCATTCCTTCGCTGTTCAGGGTGAAGCTGGCAATGCCATCTGAAGTGCCGTCGCCGATATCGCTGCTGTAGAAGGCCCCGTCCACAAAGACATCGTAGTCCTTCACTCTATCCGATTGTATGACTATCCTGGCCTTCTCAGGAAGAACGGATTCCACGGCCACTGGTCCGCTTACAGCCTGCGCTTCCTGGGGCAGAACGTCTATCATCACTGTATTGGCTGGCTGGTTGTCCACAGCAAACACGAGCATCATCCTGCCCTGCTCATGGGGGCTCAAGTTCAAAGTGTAATAGCCCGGCAGGAGATTGTATCCCCTGTGAGATATGTTGCCAGAGGCATAGTAGATCCTATAAAGATCTGCAGAGCCTCCTGAGGGTGTATAGGCCACTAGCTTTATTCTGTCGCCAAGATGTGACAGAATGTATTGCGTCCATGTGGGACGATCTTTAATCCAGAGCTCATTTGATCTGTTCTTGGAGATGTAATCAAAGTAGTCCACCTCTGAACTCGCTAGCCTGAAGGCTTTAGGCTCTTTGCCGATTATATTGAAGGGAAGAATATTCGGCATCATTGAAGGGTCCTGGTCCAAAGAGCCCTGATCCACAGAGCCTGCGGCGTCGTTCCAGAGTTCCTCTGTCCAGGCCCCTTCCTCCTGGGCGCAGGCGTACCCTGAGAGCAATGTGAATAGTATCGCGATTGGGGCGAGTCTCATGGAGGTGGCAACTCTCTTCCAGCTAAAGATCCTGTCGAGAGGCAAGCTCATAAAAGAATGTAGCAGCAGTCATTGAATCCCCCAGTCCCACTGTCGTCTTTGGGTTTTCAACGTTCAGGGAAGGAACCAGGCAGAGGAACTCGGTGCCCAGGCGTTTATATGCTCCGCTGCCTGATCGCCGAGCGCCCTTCCCACAGAAATCGTTCACTGCAGAGGCTCCTGCGCGGTTGACGTTCAGGGAGGGCCGCTCTCCAAAGATGCTTCCTGTCGCTGCAAGAGTGGCAGCTATATCCACTCCTCGCTCAATGGCTGCTATCTCCTCTTCAGGCTCAATTGGGCCTCGAACTGCGCTCACCACGTACTCCCTGGTGTGTACGCAGATCCTGGATATGCCCAGATGGGACCTGAGCGTCCGGGAAGCATCCAGAATGCCCCGGCTTCCGGGCTCAAGGCCTCCCAGCACTGCCAGCTCATCCTCATTCATGCCGATGCTGTCCACAGCCAGGCTCTCCAGCAGGCATCTCATCATCTCCTGCCTCTGGATGCTGCCCATCTCTGCATGGACGTATAGCTCTGGTCGCTTCTTCTTCCAGGACCTGATCTGCTCCAATCTCTCTTTCACCGACTCTTCAAGGCATGGGAAGTTCACCAGATGGAAGCCGGCGACCAGTGCGCCCTCCATATCGTCCAGATGATCTCGGCAGTAGCTGTCGAAATCGGGGTCTGTGTAGAGCCTTCTGTTAAGGCTGTCGAAGGACGCGATGAACCTGTTATCGAAGGGCGAAACCACAGTCTCTTCCGTGATTGCGACCTTCTCCCCTGCAGAGAACTGAAAGACGAAATGCGTTAGATCTTCGCCCTCTTTTGCGGCCAGCAGAGCAGGCTGAAGCATATCGTTCTTCGCAACCTTTACTCCGGGATGAAGGAACGAGGCCTGTCTAACTGTGAGCGACGGCACGCTCAGCACAGGCTCTGACCCAATCTGCGCCAGGACGTTGGCCATGTTGCCTGCATTGCCTCCCAATCGGTTTTGCCAGGCAAAAGTCTTCTCTATAAGACCCGCAACCTCTGGATCGTCTATGAGCAGCTCTGCTCCTGACCCCCTCTTCATGCAAAAGAGAATCCCAGAAACGAGGTCCTCCAGACTTTCTATCTTCTCAGGAAGTTTTGTCTTCGGCTTCAGGCCGAAATCTGCGATCTGCCTGGAAATCTCGCCTCCGCTGATGTTGTGGACGGCATCTATGTTGACATTGTAGCCGCAGATGACTCTCATCTTCTACATGGTCTCCAGGGCCGGGATTCCCAGCGTCTCCAGGGTTGCCTTCAGGCAGTTCCTCGAAGCCCCGACCAGAGCTAGCCTTGCGTTCTTAAGATCAACAGGTGCATCTAGCACCGGGCTGTATCTGTAGAAGAGGTTGAATATATCTGCCAGCTCCCGGGCATATGTGGCCAGCTGATGGGGTTTGAGCTCGCGGGCAGCGCGGTCTATGACTAAATCGAACTCCGCGATCTTCTTTATGAGGGCAACCTCGTTCTCGCCTGTAAGCAGATTGGGGTCGTATTGCCCACTATCGCCGGCCTTTCGCAGAATGCTGCAGGCACGAGCATGCGAGTACTGTATGAACGGCGCCGAGAGCTTCTCGAAGTCCAGAGCCTGCTTCCAGTCGAAGGTTGTGGCCTTATCGGCCGAGACTTTGACAACGTCATACCGCACGGCGCCAGTGGCCACCTGCTTCGCCACATCTCTCCTGAAGTCCTCGCTCTCTTCCGGCCTTCTCTTGCTGACCTCTATGAAGGCCTGCTTCTCCACCTCATCTAAAAGCTCGTCAGCAGAGATGAACTTGCCCCTCCTTGTGGACATAGAGCCTGTTGGCAGGGAGACGAACTCGAATATGACAATCTCAGGCTCCCTTATCCCGATCAGCCGCAGTGCAGTGGAAAGCTGAGACGATATGAGCTTGTGGTCTGCGCCCAGGATATCCACCATGCGGTCGCTGTTCTCCGCCTTCCACCTGTGGTAGGCTAGGTCGCGCGTTATGTACAGCGATGTTCCATCAGCCCTTCGAAGCACCATCTTCTTCTCAAAGCCGTAAGCACTCAGGTCGAGCTGAAAAGCGCCGTTCTCCCACTCGGTAAGGCCAGTATTTTCCAGCTCCTGGATTATCCTCTGTACATCTCCGTTTCTGACGAACTCCGACTCCCAGTGGTAGCTGTCATGGCGGATGTTCATCCTGTGCAGCGTCTCCTCGATTCCCGCGATAGCATACTCCGCGGCCTTCCTGATCTCCTCGCCGGTTTTGGGATCGCCTGCCTCGTAGCGCTGTATGACCTCATCAGCCTCGCCCTTGATCCTGGCCTTGGCCTCATCGCTCTCCTGCATTGCCTTGTTGGCAGCGATATAGACCTTGGCTATGGCGTGATCCGCCTTGATCTTCTCCAGCGGGAAATGCCGCAGGCCCACGACCACCATCGCCTCCTGCCTGCCCATGTCGTTCACATAGTACTGGGCATCGACTGTACAGCCTGCGCGGCGCAGAATTCTGACGAGAGTGTCCCCAATGACAGAGTTCCTGATGTGGCCGACGTGAAGAGGACCGTCGGGGTTTGCGGATGTGTGCTCAACTATCACCTTCTGGTCCATGCGGCCCTTCCAGCCGGCGTCTGAGATGGCCTCATCGAGGACTGAACAAAAGAAACGCCTGTTCATGAAGAAGTTGAGATAGGGGCCGACCAGCTCGACCCTGTCCACAAACTTGTGCTCCTGGGGAAGGGCCTTGTGGACCTCTGCAGCTATTGCCACCGGGCTCTTCCTGAGCACTGGAGCCAGCCGAAAGGCGACGGATGATGCCAGGTCGGCATGGGGGCTTATGTCCAGGCCTAAGCTATTTGCTCCTTCCTCTATCTTGAAACCGCAGCGTTCGAGGCCTGTGCGCAGTAGTGCCTCTACCTCGCTCATGAAATCGAGAAACATGGAAACCTCTAGTTGGAACAGATATCAACCTTTGATTTTAAGTAGCTGATATAAGCGTTGCGAGCAGCAGTTACATACTCTCCTGTACTTCTAGGAAAGTATAATACCCTTATCCAACAATATCCTTCTTTAAGCAATCTCTGTATGAGGTATCCCATGAAGCTCTTTGCAGCTCTTCTGACGCTGTTGATCTGTGCCCCGGCAATCGTCTCAGGACAGGAGGCGAAGGTCGAGGCCACAACAGCCATAAATCTGCCCGTGGACTCAGTCACCATCTATCCAGATGGCATGGTCTCAGTGAAGCGAATGGGCAGCCTGGATGTGACCGATGGAGTGCATAAATTCGTAATGGATATTCCCGATTCAGCTGATAAGAGCACAGCGCTCCTGACGGTTAGCAACGCAACAATAGAGCGGGTGATCTACGACGGCAATCCAGTTTACACGCTAAATATATCCTCTGCGGGATCTCAGGATTTCGCCTTGAGCTATCTCATGTACAGCGCTGGCTACTGGGAGCCGAGGTACGATCTTCATCTCACCGACGATTCAGTGCTGGTGAAGGCAAACGCCATCGTCAGGAACAACGGCGGAGAGGATCTTAAAGGCGTCAGGCTAAAGCTGGTGGCAGGCATCCCGCCGGTCGTGGAGCCGTACCTGGCCAAGAGAGCTTTAGACCGGCTGCAAGCAGACTATGCAGCGGCACCTGAAGAGGCCTTTGAGGCCGCGCCTGCTCCCATGGCTCCGGCTACGGGTGAGCTGGAGACGCTCTACATCTTCGAGCTTGAGGGCAGAAATGACCTGGAAATGGATTTGGAGATCGGCCTGCCCTTATTCGATGAGTCTGTCACGCTCGTGAGGATGTTCACCTGGGACGCATACAATAAGGAAGAGGGCCCGGCTGCGGAGGAGATCAGGGCTAACAACACCATGCAGGCTCCTTGGCCTTCAGGAAAAGCTCTGCTCTACAGGAACGATGAGTACGTTTCTACTATTACCATGCCTTACACGCCCTCTGGAACAAATGCCTCAATAGTGGTGGGGCCATCCGCTGATCTGAAGGTCTCAAAGAAGCTGTCTGACTACAATATCACTGAGAACGTCAGGGCCATCCAGTCGGAGAACAGAACTCATACTGTGAAAGAGACCACAGAGAACTGGGCCTATAACCTAACGATTGAGAGCAACTTGGATCGGGAAGCGATGTTAGAGGTTAGCGACAGCCGTCCCAAGGAGGCCAAGATCATCTCCATATCGCCACAGCCTTCTGAGACCACGGCCACTACAATGAAGTGGCGGGTCTCACTGCAGCCCAGAGAGAAGGCGGCCATAAACTACGTCTACCAGGTGGTAACCACTGAGGCCTTGAACAGCCAAAGATGAGGTTTTCATCCTCACCTCACCTCTTTAAGGCCTTAAAAATTTTTGAATCGATCTCTAAGTTGATTTTTTCCTATGAGAGCCTTCTAATCGACCGTTACCCTCTGGGCATTTACGACGACCAGCTTGGGGAGGCGTACCTCAAGGATGCCGTTCTCGTAAGACGCCTTGACCTGCTCAGGCTTGATCTCTACAGGCAGCTTGATCTCTCTCTTCATGCCCAAGGGGCTCATCTCCCTTTTCAGGTAGCTGCCTTCTCTTTGCAGCGGCTTGGCCTCAACAAAGAACGTGTCCTCAGTGACTCGAAGATCGATCCTGTCTTTGGAGGCTCCGGGCAGGGCCACGCGGGCGATCAGCTCATCGGTACCGTCGATCAGATCGATGGCAGGAACGTCATAACCCTTGGCCTCGCTCACCTCGCCGAGGAATTTTTTAGCAGCCTGGCTGGCCTGGCTGGACATCCTGGCAGCTTCGACTGCTGCCTTTCCAATCATTCTCTCCAGATCGCTGGTGCTTGTGGACTCAGGTTTCATGCTTAAAAATAAGGCATTGTTCTCATAAAACCCTTTGCATGTCCAAATACCGCCCATTTCCGGGACGGACCTCCAGATCTCCGTCGTAGATAACCTCTCCCCGGAGGATGGTCATCTGGGGAAATATGGCCTCTTTGCCCTCGTAGGGAGTCCAGTCTGCTCTGCTGTGGAGCCTATCGGCCCTTATCTCCTTTGCAGATCTCGGGTCTATCAGCACCATATCTGCATCCCTGCCAGCCTCGATCTTTCCCTTGCTCCTCAGGCTGAATATCTCAGCTGGCCTCGCAGAAATGGCGTCCACCAGCCGATCCAGTGTAATGAGATTGCTCTTCACGGCATTCAGCATCAGGGGCAGCATAGTCTCTACGCCCGGCACGCCCGCAGGCGCTTCCCAGATGTCGTCCTTCTTCTCCTCAGGCAGATGAGGCGCATGATCCGAGGCCAGGATGTCGATGCTGCCGTCTCTAAGGCCCGCCCAGAGGGCATTGCTGTCTTCTTGCAGGCGCAGGGGCGGGTTCATCTTGAGGTATGAGCCGTGCTTCCTGTAATCCTTGACGTTGAATAGAAGGTGATGCGGGGTTACTTCACAGCTCAGCTTCTTGCCTGCTGCTTTGGCGGCTCTTACCAGCTCCAATCCTTGGGCAGTGCTGATGTGACAGATATGCAGCCTCTTCGCCCAGGAGATGGCCTTCTCTATGGCTGCAGCTTCAGCAGTTGCGGGCCTTGCCCTGGAGTAGACATCTGGTTCGTGCAGATGCCTCAAGCTTTCTGTCTTCTCCCTGATGATCATGCCGTCCTCGGCATGAATCGTGGGGAGGGCGCTGGTATTTTCTACCTCTTTTAGAATCTTTTGCATCTGCGCATCGCTGTGCTCGTAGGCGAAGATCTCTCCAATTGCTGTCACGCCTGCTTTTGCCAGCTCGTTTATCTTGCCGGGGCCTCCGTTGATGCAGAAGTCCACCACACAGCGGTGTCTGGCTATATCCAGCTTAAGATCGAATGACTTTTTATCCAGAGTCCTCGGGTCCGTGTTGGGCTGATCTACCACAGTTGTTACGCCGCCAGCAGCAGCGGAGATGGAGCCGCTCTCCCAGTCCTCCTTGTGTGTTAGCCCAGGGTCGCGAAAGTGGACGTGAGCATCTATCGCTCCCGGCAGCACCAGCATCCCTTTCGCATCTATCCTCTCCTCAGACCTGTGGGGCCCACCTATTGCTGCCACCTTGCCGTCTTTGATCCAGATGTCTATGGACTTAAGGCCTGTTGCAGTATAGACTCGGCCGTTCAATACCCCCAGGTCATAGTTTATATCCAAACCTCCTCAGCAGCTGGCGCCGCTCCTCTACCTTGGCCGCGTCCTCTACGCCTTTTGGGGGGAAGCCATCTATGACCCCTATGATACCCCTGCCAAGATCTGTCTCTGCTACAACCGCCTCCAGGGGGTTGGCGGTGGCGCAGAATATGCCGCAGACCTCCTGTATGCCTTTAATGGCGTTTAAGACGTTGATTGGGAAAGCGCCCTTCAAAAGCACGACGAAGGTGTGGCCGCATCCAAGCTCGAGAGAGTTCTTTTTGGCTGCATCCATCAGGTCGATGTCGTTTCCCTCCAGCCTGATCAGGCAGTCGCCGCTAGCCTCGGAAAAGGCTATGCCAAACTTGGCGCCTGGTGCTGTGCCGGCGATTGCCTCGTAGAGATCTTCTGCAGTCTTGATGAAATGGCTCTGCCCAAGAATCAGGTTCGAGCCCTCAGGAATGTTCATCTTTATGATTTTGAGCAGCATATTCCTGTCCTCACAACGATAAAGCCGGGGAAGAACTTATAGTTTAGCCCGGAAAATCTTCGGGGTTATCCCTAAAAATGGAATACACAATTATCCCAAAAAGATTGAGAAAAGAGAGGCTATTTGTTTCTCAGCCCCTTCTTTGGACCCTTGACCTGCGTCCCTGCCTGCAGGTTCTTCCTCATAATAATAACCGATGTGAAGTAATACACTACCAGGAATATGAGCGCAGAGTAAATCGATGTGCTTATAGATTCTACCGGCCCCATTCCAAGCATCAGATAGTCATAAAGCACATAAATTACGAAGATTATCGCGCCAACTATCACAGCTTGCGAAAAAGGCGTCATTTGCCTAAAGCGAATGAGCATGTCTGTGATATTCAAATTCTGAGCATTTACCAAGGATCCTTCACCTCAATCTCCTTGAGCTTTCCGGTCCTGCTCATATAAAGCCTTGTCCACCACAGTGTGGAGAGAGGCAACAAAACCAGGAGATTTATGAGCCCAGTCACTATGGACAGGGGCTGGAAGGTCACCGTGTCCCCTGTTGAGACGGAGTTGCCTATCATCTGCAGCCCTGTGGATATGGCCACCACCACCAGCCATAGGACGAAGACATCGAACTTGTTCTGCATGAAAAAGCCGACGCTTGCCTTGATGGAATCTACTGCCCCAATGGAGTCCGCTACAAGGGCGTAAGGCGCCAGGGCCAGGAGAAGGGATACAATAACGGCGTAGATTATCAGCAGCATGATCCCTGCCACCAGCAGGCCTATCGTCTCTGGGCTTGGATCAAAAGACGGCAGGAGGTAGATGACTCCCGGCAGCAGGAACGCTACACCTGCCACCACTATTATCCCCGTCAGCAGTGTAACTATGAACATGTTCAAAAAGTGCTCTCTTCCTGCAGACCACATGGCTCCTATTGTGCTCTTTCCTGTCTCCAGTGCCTCTTTGGCCATGCCAATCGCTCCGGCAGTGAAGAATGCGCTGATGAGAGCCATAACCAGGATTACAAGGACAAAGACTATGCCCAGGGTAAAGAGCGACTCTTCCAACCTGGATAGGAGCTCTTCAGAGGTGATTGAATCCAGCGATTGCAGATCTCCCGAAAATCCCAGGATTGCCAGAAATGCCGCAACCAATGGAACCATTGCCAGAATGGAGAATAAGAGATTGAGCAGGAAAGGAACGCACATGTTCAGATTGCTTTTCCAGATTTTGAAGCCCTTACCGATGAGATCGCCTACGTCTTCCATATTATCCCTCGAGGCCTTTCCAGACCTGATCGCCTACATGGTGCAGCGATTTTATAGCCTTTCCCTCTCCTTTCATCTCAGTTCCAGGTATCAGGGCTCTTCCAATGGCCAGAGGCTTCTTATGTCTCTCTTCCACAACTATTACCAGGTCGCCCGGAGCTATCTCCGGATCGGCAGAGACGATCCCGGGGTTCATCACGTCCGCTCCGTTCACTATGAACCGGACTGCCCCCGAGTCCACTACCACCTGCCTTTTATTTGGCTTAAGTTCGATTGCCCCCAGGACTGTGAAGAAGGGCTGTCCCTCTATTATCATGATCAATGGTCTGCCGTCAACGAAGATGAGGTCTACGCCTTCGTCAGTCTCAGCCATCTCAAGAGATGCCTTCCTAAGGGCGGAGTCGTCTTCCAGGAAAGGCTCCAGCGTAGCGATTATCCTCTTCGCATCGCTTCCTTTGAGGTGGTGCCTGGATTTTGTTTTCATGGCCCTAAGATATCCCGATAGGTTTAAATATGCAACGTGCAAGTTTGAATTCGAAGCCTTTTGCGGTTATCATCGCTGGAGAGAGGTTTAATGGGTCAGAGACCGCTTGATATTCTGAATGAATCACTGAATGGTCCCGTCATCGTCAAGTTAAAGGATGGAAGGGTCTTCAGGGGAGAGCTGCAAGGTTATGATATCCACATGAACCTGGTGCTCGACAACACAGAGGAAGTGGCAGAAGGGGCGGTTGCACGTAAGATCGGAACAGTGATCGTGCGTGGGGACAACGTCGTATACATTTCACCCTGAGGTGTTCTAGATGACTAAAGGTACTCCTTCAATGGGCAAGCGCCACAAGAGATCGCATATCAGGTGCAGACGCTGTGGCAGCATCTCGTTTAACTTTAAGAGAAAGATTTGTGTTTCGTGCGGGTTTGGCAAGACGCCGAGGCTCAGAAGTTATAAGTGGATGAGGAAGGCCGACTACTAGGGATCTAAAGTGCACGATGCCTGTGGCGTAGTTGGTATATCTCTGCGAGAGCAGGAGGGCAGCGTGGCAAAATCGATATACTATGCCCTCTATGCCCTGCAGCACCGTGGGCAGGAGGCCGCCGGAATCTCAGTTCACGACGGCAAGGCCATCCGCACCCACAGGGGCATGGGCCTCGTCTCAGAGGTATTTGACGACGCCCAGATTGCACTTCTTCGCGGCACTGTGGGCATAGGCCACGTCCGCTACCCGACAACTGGAAGATCGTGCATAGAGAACAGCCAGCCCCTTCTGGTCAAATACAAGGATGGTGCAATAGCCGTAGCACATAACGGCAACCTGGTAAACTCTGGCTTGCTCCGGGAGCAGCTGGAGCAGGCGGGAGACATATTTTATTCTACATCCGATACAGAGGTAGTAGCTCACCTCTTCGTGCGGGAGCTTCTCAGGCATGACCTGCAGGATGCTGTCAGGGCGGTTATGCGAAAGAT
>Ga0074195_1003194_pt1 | contig 16046 bp, 11 predicted proteins | sample EPASupsiteHSE623_FD_64525 | JGI IMG/M metagenome (GOLD analysis project Ga0074195, IMG submission 64525) | Bioremediated contaminated groundwater from EPA Superfund site, New Mexico - Sample HSE6-23 | ecosystem: Environmental > Aquatic > Deep subsurface > Groundwater > Contaminated ...
GTGCAACGTTCTGGACCCCGGCCTGCGCCGGGGTGACGCAATCTCCCGGAAGTTCAATGCATTGGACTTCAAGGAAAAATCGGCTGAATTTGGGTGGTAATCAGATTTAAAAATGGACATTCCCGCTGTTTGCACTAAGGGGGGAGAGGGGGCCATGTTATCTTCCCTTGGTTTGGTTGGCCCGTAGGCACGAAGCCGTTTATTCTTCCTCAGTTCCCGAGCCGCTTCCAGTTTCCGGTCCCGTTCCTTGAAGATCCCCTGCTCCCGGCCGTTGAGTTTTTCCACTGGGGCAACATAGCTAATGGCGCTCTACAGCCGGACGTTGCTGTTGAATGCACAATGAATTTCTCCACCATTGTCCGGGCTTCGTCAAGGGAAAGTGGTACGCCGGGACAAATACACTCCCCCTTAATGGTGGCATGAAAACGCTCCCGCTTGCCGTTGGATTGCGGAGAATACGGCGATGTCCGCACGTGGGTCATGCCAAGGACGAAGCCGTTGCACGAAACCGTCTCCTTTGGCGCTGCTCTTCCGGTTCCACTTCTTCAGCAGGCCGCCCTTGGCCAAGGCCCGCCAGGTGCAAGAGCTTTTTCATGGGGGGCTCCGTTGGCGCATTGGAAGGTTTCAACGTTTCTCCATTGCAACCCTCCGAGTACGCACGGCTCTACGAGGGGAGGGTATAGAGGAGAACCGGCTCTGCTTCCACCCCCCGGATGCCCAGAGTAAAGGCAGCGAACCGACACCTCCCCCCCATGATCCGTGACAGATCCAGGCCTTCGATAATCAGGATATCCTGGCTCAGCAACTGGATATGGGTCTCATGGCCAGGTTGACTTCTTTCGATCCCCGGCTGATCGATTCCCACGAAGAGGAGCGGATATTGTGCCAGCCAGGCGGCAGCCTCGCTCGTCAGCCATGGGAAAAGTGGGTCGAAAACCTTCAGGGGGACACCACGGGTCTTGAAGAAGACGGCCTCCAGGCCATCCATATTGATATCCCGAACCTGCTCAAGCCCGATACTTTCTGGGGGATGGTCTGCCAGATCAACAACAGCGCAGGAGAATTCAAGGGGGAACCGCTCGTACTCACTGGAACATTTTCCGCCGGGAATGGCATGAAGAGGATAATCCACATGAGTGCCGGTATGCAGCGGCAGATGCAGCGTACTTTCATGCATTCCGTGCCTGGAAAAGCTTCTGGTGGTTTCGATGGTTGGTCGCTTCTCGGCAAGATCTTTATACACCGCCATGTGTTCGGTGATGGGCAACGAAACCGAGATCCAGTCCCTCATGATGCACCACCTGCCCTGACCATCGATTGAGCCCCGGGTGGATACACAACCAAAGTCTCCTTGCGAGCCGCAGTATGAATCCGTTCGGCAATCCGCCACTGCGCCAGCAGTTCGTCAAAGCTGGCAAACAGTGTTTTATCGCCATCCAAGGCGTCCTTGAGAAGCTTGATATACGCCTCAGGTTTACCGCCGATCGCCTTGCAACTGTGACAATAATCAGCCGCAACCTGTTCCATTTCGAAACCGTATCCCGGAGCCTTGGAATTGAAGCGAAGATGAATCCCCTCCCGGGGAAACACCTCAATCACCAACTGATTGGGTGCGGCCTCCACGGTTTCGGCACAGCTCAGGCACAGGCTATCGGGGCGGAAATGCAAACGAATTTCCGTCTTCTTTTCGCCGAGTTTTTTCCCCGTTTTCAGGACAAACCTGGTGCCCGCCCATTGCGGCGTATCAATCCGCAAGGCAATCTCCACATACGTTTCCGTTGCTGATCCGGGGGACTGCGTCTTGTATCCTTCATATTGGCCCACCATGGGCGGACTTGAAGGGTCAAGCTCGACGTGTTCGAGAATACAGAGTTTTTTCCGGCGGATGGACTCGGCTTCGAGATTTTCCGGGGTCTCCATCGCCACCAAGGCCAGCATCTGGAGCAGATGGCTCTGCACCATATCATTGATGGCACCGGCCTGATCATAGTACTCCAGTCGTTCCTCCACCCCGGAGGTTTCGACGCTGGTCACGGCAACAGTTTCAATGGCCCCGCCATGCCAGCATTCGGAAAAGATCCGGTTGGCGAAGCGAATGGTCAGTAAATTTCGGATCATCTCTTTGCCCAGATAGTGATCAATCCGGTATATCTGCTCTTCCCGTGCCAGGGTCATGAGACGGGCCTGGATACCACCGGCCGACTCCAGGCTCTCGCCAAACGGCTTCTCAAAGAGCAGGCAATGATCCGGGTTGTCCGTTGCAAAGAGGCCTGCCCCGTGCAGGTTGGTTGTTATAGTGACAAAGGCCTTGGGCTTGACCGCCAAAAAAAAGAGCCGCTTCCCTTCGATGCCGGCACGTTCATCAAAGAGATGCCATATTCCTCGGTAGGCTGAGGAATCATCGAAGTCCAGGCGGTGATAGCCTAGTCGTCTTTTCAACGGCTCGGCCAAGCGAAAATTTCCCTTGGTTTCAACCAAGGAGATGTAGGCCTTGGTATCAAGGGGTCGACGCCCCAGGCAACAGATGGTTGCAAAGGGTGTTTCGTCCTCGTACCATCGCTGCAATGCCGGCAGTATCTTCTTGGCCGCGAGATCGCCGGTGGCCCCGAAGAGAAAGAGGGTGGCGCCCTTGTTGCTTTCCATGGCTCACCCCTTGCCGCTGTCAACAACGCTGTGACCACCGAATTCACGGCGCATGGCTGCCACTGTTTTTTCGGCGTATTTCTCCGTGTCCTGGGATTTAAAACGGGCAAAGAGCGCCGTCGCAATCACCGGGGCGGATACCCCAAGACGGACGGCCTCTTCCACCGTCCAGTTGGCTTCCCCCGAAACACCGACGATACCCTCAATCGATTGCAGGCCAGGTTCCTGGGCGAGGGCGGCAGCGGTCATGTCCATCAGCAATCCGGAGACGATGGAACCTTTGCGCCACACCTCAGTGACCCGGTCCAGTTCCAGGGACATCGGGCTGTGCCGGAGGATCTCCAATCCCTCGCCAATGGCCTGCATCATCCCGTACTCGATGCCGTTGTGGATCATCTTGACAAAATGCCCGGCACCGGCCGATCCCATCCGGCCATATCCCATGCCGCCGCTGAGCCCCTTGAACAGAGGTTCAAGCCGGGCATACACCGCCTCGTCACCACCTATCATCAGGCAGGCCCCCTGGCGGGCTCCCTCAGTCCCACCGCTGGTGCCGACATCCATAAAATTGATACCAACCTGTTGCAACTGCGCATACCGGCGCTGACTGTCCTGGTACCGCGAGTTGCCGCCGTCAATCAGGATGTCACCCGGAGTCAGCAAGGGGAGAAGTTGAGCGATCATGTCATCCACCGGCTGCCCCGCCGGAATCATCAGCCAGATCACCCTGGGCGCGGTGAGTGCAGCGACGAATTCGTACAGACGGCTGTATCCAGGAATGCCTTCATTGCCAAGCCTGGTCAGTTTGTCCGCCTTTTCGGTGAAGACGACGACCTTAAAACCCTTGTCCCGGCCGTTCAGAGCCAGCGGCAGGCCCATTTTTCCCATACCGATAATGCCCAATTCCATGGTGATTCCTCAGTCAGGTATACTTGTTGTTCGTCATCCCACAGCTCACCAGCCAATAAAATAGGGATTCCTTGAGGAATCCCTATCAGCACAAAAATAATTTTATTTTTTTACCAGTTAATAACCGCTACCTACAATAAGATTGTTGTTTGTCCGCTTTATATAGGTATTTTTCTCTTTCTCTTTCCAAACGTATTTGACCCATCCTCCTTGAGGAGTGGCAGCCTTTATTGCCTCATAGATGGGCATACCTTCGACTTTCAGATCCTTCCCGGCCAATGTAGGATGCACTATCAGTTTCCCCTCTGCTTCCATGATAAAAGCATAGGGCGTGTATGCATCGGGGGCAAAGCTTGCTGCGCTCTTGCCGCCATTAATGGCAGCAACAACTGCATCCACATTTTTAGAGATAGCCTCTTTGTCCGCAGAAAAGGCCTGCGTAGCAAAGAGAACAACCGCGACCATGTACAGCATCACCATTAATCGTTTCATCTTTTATCCTCCACGTTGGTTGAATATCGAAATCTTGCCCTATGCAAGTTTTCGAAAGCCATAAGGTTGATCCTAAAATCGGCAGTTCCGGCACCCCGGCGCAGGCCGTTGCCGGGGTCCAGAACGTTGCACACGAGAGAACAGCACGTTCTGGATTCCGGCCTGCGCCGGAATGACGGTCATCATTGCGCACCCCTTGGGGAATAGGCAATAAAAGCCTCGACAAACAAAAAAGTGCTGTTCTATCGATCTAAAAGAAAATACATGATCGATATTGGGCTGGTATACAATTCATGCTCAACAACTCTATGGCAAGATTAACGCCTGAAGAACAACAAACCTTTCAAGATTAACTTTTTTAGTAGTTTTAAACAGTTAAAGTGTTTTTGCTGCTGTACTGGAAAGGAGTCTTACAAAGAGATTGCGTTGCAGTAAGCATAAGCGTTGCAGCAACAGTCTTGCTGTTACACAACAACCTGTATGTGTTACTGAGGTGATGAACGGTCGCATCAGGAATGCGGTTTTCATGCGCCGTTTATTAGGGAGGAACAAATTAAGATTTCTGGATATTGAGCTTGCTCATGCGGGCCCGCAAGGTGCTGCGATCGAGTCCGAGGATTTCAGAGGCACTGTTTTTCCCGCTTATTTTCCACTTGGTTTGCTCAAGCACCTGCAGAATGTAGTCCCGCTCAACCGCGGCCAAGGTCTTGGAGATGGTGCCCAGCTCCCGGGACGGCTTTTTAAGTTCGTCGACCAGCCGCAGCTTGGGGCCCGACGAGTTGATCACCGCGCGTTCCAACACATTTTCCAGCTCCCGGATATTGCCGGGCCAATGGTACTGTTGCAAGGCATTCATCACCCCTGCCGGAATGACATCAATGGTTTTGCCCATCCGCTTGGCAATTTTAGTGACGTAAAACGCCACCAGCAGCGGGATGTCGTCCTGGCGATCCCGGAGCGGCGGCATGGTGATCGGGAAAATGTTCAACCGGTACCAGAGATCTTCCCGGAACCGCCCCTTGCGCACCTCCTCTTCGAGGTTCCGGTTGGTGGCGGCAACAATGCGCGTATCGACTTTGATGGTGCGGGTGCTGCCCAATCGTTCAAACTCGCCGTCCTGGAGCACCCTGAGCAGTTTCCCCTGGAGTTCGAGCGGTAATTCTCCGATTTCATCCAAAAAAAAGGTGCCGCCGTTTGCGACCTCGAAACGGCCGAGGTGCTTGGCATGGGAACCGGTGAAGGCGCCTTTCTCATGGCCGAACAACTCGCTTTCGATGAGGTTTGCGGGCAGTGCGGCGCAATTGACCTTGACCAGCGGCTTGTTTTTACGCAGGCTCAAATCGTGAATCGCCCGGGCGATCAATTCCTTGCCGGTTCCTGTCTCGCCAAGAATCAAGACCGTGGTGTCGCTGCTGGCGATCTGTTCGACTTTATAGAGCACATATTTCAGGCCATCGCTCTGCCCGACAATTCTCTCGTGGTCGTATTCAAGTTTAATCTCTTCCTGGAGATACGCCCGTTCCGCCTCCAGCTGTTCCTTTAAGGATTGTATCTCCGCGAGACTGGCTTCAGCCGCTTGTCTTCTTTTTTCCGCATCTTCCTTGGCGGCAGCAAACTCAACTGTTCGCTGCTGAACCAATTTTTCAAGGCTTCTTTTCTGAAATTCCTGATCGGTGACATCCTCAATAGACACGAGGATCAGTTGGGACACGGCCACTTTTCTATATAAAAGCCGGCAGGCACTCAAATGCATGACTCTGCGGTGAATGAACTCGAAATCATGCTCGACGGCAAAGTCATCGAGCACCGCATTGTCGAGCAGGACAGCTTCGAGCGATGCTCGCAACTTAGGGATGTCCCATTGGCGATTGCCCAGAGCAAAAAACGACCTCCCCTCGGTCTCAGCTGGTTCGGTCACGAACTTTTGGTAATAGTGGCGGTTGGCTTTAACAACCTTCAAGTCATAATCAAGCACAAGGAGCGGTTGACGAATCGAACCAAGGATGTTGAAAAAAATTTCAACAAAGACAGATCTCCTTGGAGTCATGTTGTCAGACTGCTGTTGGTCGCCTGGAGAAGCAATCAAATTGTTCACACCTTGGGTTGTTTTCGTCACACCACCTTTTCCGGGCCGATGAAAAAACTATCCGGACACCTTCTATTGCAAGCATGAACCACTGCCTCTGGTTCTGTGTTCGAGCACAGAGGATCGTCACGTTTACATCACCTGACATCACCTGGCCGATGGGGGTCATGGTGTCCTATCGGTCTTTCGTCCTTTCATCCGTTCGGTTGTTGCAACGGCATAGATCTGTCCGGACTCGTTCACCAACGCGGTAGCCGTCATCCATACATCCACCAGTGTGCCGTCCTTGGCGATTCTTTGGGTGCGATAGGACTTCAGCGTTCCGGCCCGGCTCAGTTGCTCCAACTTGGCCAGCGATTCTTCACGCAAATGCTCCGGAATCAGCTCGCGGATGTTCATCGTCCGCGCCTCTGCCTCGCTCCATCCGTACATCCGCTCCGCCGCAGGATTCCAGGCCAGAATGTTTCCCTGTAAATCCTGCGCCGTCATGGCGTCATGGGTATCGCGTACCACTGTTGCCAAGGAGTTGAGCGCGCTCGTTTTGCGCAAGACCTCCTGCATCTGTTTCATTTCGGTGATATCGACAAAGGTGATCACCGCGCCCTCGATCACGTTATCAAGCGTGCGGTACGGCTGGATACGCATCGTGTACCACTTGCCTTCCGTTGTCTGCACATCCACCTCGTGCGGGATCAGGGTATTCAGGACGGACCGCGCATCCGCCACCAGGCAGTCGTATCCGACGAGGTTGGAGACGATATGGCCCACGGGCCGGCCCACATCGCTCTGGATCAAATTGATGATCCGGGTGGCGGTGGGGGTGAAACGTAGAATGTGCAGCCCATGATCCACAAAAACAGTAGCAATGCCGGTCCCGGCCAGCAGGTTGTTCATGTCGTTGTTGGCGCGCGTGAGATCCGTCACCTTGGTTTGCAGCTCGGCGTTGATCGTGGCCAACTCCTCGTTGATCGATTGCAGCTCCTCCTTGGAAGTCTCCAGCTCTTCGTTGGTCGACTGTAATTCCTCGTTCACCGACTGCATTTCTTCGTTTGAGGATTTAAGCTCTTCGTTGGAGGTTTCCAATTCCTCGTTGGCGGTCTGAAGGTATTCTTCCTTGGACCGCAATTCCTGCCTGAGCGCCGCGATGTTCACGTTCGCATTGAGCGCCGCCGAAGCGTCGAGACTCTCTCCGCCTTCCTCGGCTGGTTCCGCCTGTTCGGAATCAACGGAAATTGCTTCCTCCAGGATAACCAGGAACAAAGGCGATGCGGCAGCGGCAGTCGGGCCCGATACCACCGGCCGGATGGTCAGGTTCACCGTGGTGAAATCGCCGTTGGTTTTGACCCGCAGGCCGGTACAGCGCACGACCTCCTGTACTCCCACGGCTTTATGCAGGGCTATGGTCAGTTCATGCCGCAGTCCTTCGCGAGCCATTTTCAGGATATTGTTGACCCCGGCTTCGCCTGGAGCCGGTTCGAGATACATGCCGGTGCGGCCGTGCAGATACAGGATGTCGCCCTGGCTGTTGACCAGCGCCCCGGCCGGGTCGACCTGTTGCAAAAGCACCCGCTCGGTCAATTCGCGCAACGAGAGTTTTCCGGGAACGGCAGCTTTGCTGGTGAGCAGAGGATGTCCCGCATCCATCGCGGCCATGACGGGCAGGAAGTGGCCGAAGGCGGTGCGTTTGGCGCTGTGAAAATTATCCTTGCGCTGATACAGCTTCATCTTTCGGTCTCGCGTGGCGAACAGATCGCCATATTCGTCGACGCTTTCGGAGGTCCCCAGAAAGAGAAATCCGTCCGGGACCAGGGCGTAGTGAAACAGGGGAATGAGTTTCTTCTGCAGCTCTTTCCCCATATAAATCAAAACGTTGCGGCAGCAGATCAGGTTCAGCCTGGAAAAGGGCGGATCCTTGGTCACGTTGTGCTCGGAAAAAACCAGCATGTCGCGGATGTTTTTGTGGATGCGGTACACGCTGCCGTCCTGTTCGAGCGTGAAAAAGCGGGCCAGCCGTTCCGGCGAAATATCGGCGGCAATGCTTGCCGGATACAAACCGGACCGGGCCGTGGCAATGGCCTGGCGGTCAATGTCGGTGGCAAAGACCTGCACCTTGCAGTTCTGCTTGGTCGCCGTGAGGCGCTCTTGCAGGAGAATGGCGATGGAATAGGCCTCCTCGCCGGTGGAGCAGCCAATGGACCATACCCGGATCGCATCGATCGCCGTCTTCCCTGCCAGGAGTTTGGGGACGATCTGTTCCTCGAACACCTTGAAGGCCTCGGGGTCGCGGAAAAAACTGGTCACGCCGATCAACAGGTCGCGCAGCAGCGCCTCGACCTCCGCCGGCGTCTGCTGCATATACTTGACATAGTCGCCCATTGTCTCGATCTGGTGGACCGCGAGGCGCCGTTCGATGCGGCGCTGGATGGTGCTCGGCTTGTACTGGGAGAAGTCGTGGCTGGTCTGGGCGCGCAACAGGACAAAAATCTTCTGCAGTGCGTTTTCGACCTGAGGAATGGGGGGGGCAACAGGCCGGGAGAGTTTGCCGAAGACACGAGCCGCGTAGGCAATGAGCTGGGCGGGCATCTCGGCCGGCAAGAGTTCATAGTCCACAAGACCGGTGGCAATGGCGCTGCGCGGCATACCATCGTACTCCGTGGATTCGGGATGTTGGGCCATGACCATGCCGCCTTCGGCCTTGATGGCGCGCACGCCCTGGGTGCCGTCGCTCCCCGCTCCCGAAAGCACGATGCCGATGGCCCGCTCACCTTGATCTTGCGCCAGCGACCGGAAAAAGAAGTCGATGGGCAGACGCTGCCCCCGGGGAGCGGAGGGCTCCAGCAGTTGCAGTTTGCCATTGAGGTAGGCCATGTCGCGCCCCGGCGGGATAATGTAGGCGCTGTTGGGCTTGACCGTCATCCCGTCCTCGACCTCGAGGACCTGCATACGGGTGTGGCGCTGGATGAGATCGGTGAGAACGCTCTTGTGGTCCGGGGCCAGATGCTGCACCAGGACAAAGGCCATGCCCGGGTCGGCAAAAGCCGGCATGCCTGAGAAGAAGGCCTCAAAGGCGGCCAATCCGCCGGCGGAAGCACCAATGCCGACAACAGGAAAACCGATGGCGGCCTGTCCGGCTGGCTGCTGCCCGGCAGCTTCTCCACCCGGCTCCGGTGTCTCGATTGTCCTGGCATCGGAGAGTGTTTCCGGCACCTTTGTCTTGGCTTTTTTTCGTGCGGTCATGATGGCCTCCAATACCAAAACAAGTGGTGTTTTCCTGCGTTATTGCGTGTCCGCAGCGTCGTGCTGCCACTGCTTATCGAGCCTCGCGCTCGCCCGGCATTGTGGCCAACAGGAATAAAACGGGCGTGCCAGATCCGGATGACGGGTACAGGAAAAGTCCTGGCACATCATATGGCAACGATACGGCACAATCCATAATCCCGCCATTGAAAAGAACCTGCTGACAGCAGGATGCACGCGCCTGAGCACGATCAAAAAGGGTCATATATGACCACAGGTTATATATGACCCTTTTCCCCTGGCCGCCGATGACGGCCATGCACTCTCTTTCCAGTTGATTATCATTCAATATCAGAGTGATGAAGACAAGCGACCGGACGTTCTCATCTTGGCGTAAAACTTGAAGTATAAAAGATGTTGCACAAGAAGGAACTCGCCGGGAGAATTGCTCTCCGCCATCATCATCTCAAGAGGATAACCGTCATGAACAAGAAAACCATCTTTGCCCCGTTGTACCTCGTCCTAGTTGTCCTGTTCGCCACCATGGTGGGCTGCTCATCCAAGGACGACCGGTCAGGACAAGTCATTGAAAGACGTTCGAGCTCAAGCACGAGTACAACCGTCGAAAGCCCGGTGATCCAAGAGAGGAAAACCACCACCACGACAACCGAAAGCCGATAAGCCATCGAAGTGCCATGCTCAGCAGCAGGTTGGGGGGATGGCACTTCGGGTTGCGTATGCAGAGAAAAAGAACACGCCTAACGCAGCGCAAGCCGAGGCGTCCTGTCTTTCCGCCTCATGAGTGACCGGTGGCATGGAGCATCACGGCGTTCCTTCGAACGTCCAATCATACAAGGGAGAATACCATGAACACGATACGATCGTTGGCCGTTGCCTTGACCGTGCTGATCATGCCATGCGGGGTCTTTGCCCAACAGCACACCATGACCACCGTCGAAACGACCACGTCGACGGAAGCCGCCGGCACAATCAGCGACATGAGCCCCGACACCATAGTGGTGCGCACGGAAACCAGTTCGTCTCCGATGCACTACCGCTCCACCAAAAGCACCACCTATGTTGACGAAACCGGCGCGCCCGTCTCCGTCGAGACCGTGAAGTCCGGCCTGCCCGTGACGGTATACTACACCCGCGATGGCGATCATATGATCGCCGAAAAGGTCGTCGTCCGGAAAACCACCACCACGACCGAACGGCCCGGCATGCAGGAGAAACGGACCCGCACCTCAACAACCACCGAGACGAAATATTGATTGCAACAGCACAAGCGCAAAATCCTGCGGATATCCCCCGCGGGTGTCTTCTTTGGAGAGGAGGGGAACATCGCTCAAGGAAAAACGCATCGTTCCTGGAGGCCGGGGCACTATGATCAGAGCTGTAACACTGAACAATAACGTTGGACCAGGGGGCTCACCCCCTGACCTGCATGAACGCGTCGCCCAATTAGGCCTGGCGGAGATCGATATCCTGTGCTGTCAAGGTGTCAGGCGGGCGTTGGATGAGAGAGAAGACGAAACCCGGATCATTGCCCAGTCGTTGCGGATGAATTGCAGTTGTTTCGCCGCCAGCCAGCCTTGGCAAGGAAAAAAGGTACGGGGAGCGCATGGCGTCAAAGGACTCGCCATCCTGACCGGAGCCGGGGTGTGGATGCTCAACAGCGGCAGTCTCCAGGGTGTCGGCGAATCGGACAGGACCAAGGGATTTGTCCAGTTCGCGCTTGTCCGCAAAAACGAAACCTCCATCCTCGTCCTCAATATGCAGCTCTGCGGATCACGAAAATTGCAACTCCTGCAATTGCGCGCTCTTTTCTCAAATCCGCTGCTCAAGGAACGGTACGGGGCCGTAGTGCTGTGCGGCGACCGGCAGGCCAGATTGTCTGCCATGGAGTTGCAGGCCATCACCGGCGGATCCACCTATGCACTGTATCAAGGTCCGGCCCCTTTACTCCACTGTCTCGAACAAGGTCTGCTCTGGCTCCTCGTTGCCAGGGAGCAGCCGGTCGCCGCCGTGACCCTCCGCAACTGGCAGACAAGTCTCTCCCTCGAATTCGAGGTGGATCGTTTCTCACGGGGCAAGGCCCGAAGGCCCTATTACCTGCCGCTGTCCCTGGACGAACAGTGGGCCGGATATAAAGAAAAGAGCCAGGCCTTCCCCGCTTGAAACAACCGCGGGAGACGGCAACTCCCAGCCCACGGGATTATTCCCTGGAGTTCGAAATTAAAAACTCCTCAAAGAACCCTGCTGGCCCTCCTTCCTTGGGGGTGTTCTCAATAACCTGGCCCCAGCTTCACGCCTGCCGCCTGCCGCAACGATCCTTATCCGGCTGGAGGCAGGTTCAGGAGAGAGAAAGGCTTTGTGCGAATTGCCGTACACGCATCGGCACCTTATGAACATCGTCAAGGCATACTTTGGGTACGTTCTGTTGATCGGCGGCTTAAGCCTCAACAGTGGATGTTCGGCCTTGCCCAACGTCTCCACGATCATGAACGAGGCCCCGGCCACCCGGCACTCTCGTCAAATCGTCTCGGCCAACGGATTGCTCTCTCCTCGAAAAAGCAAAGCCATCATGGACCGGCTGAAGCGGTCCGTCAACCCCACGGACATTCTGGAGCGCCATATTGCCGTGATGGAGTCGGTTACCGAAAGTCCACTGACCAAGGGAAACAAGGTTTCGCTGCTCATCGATGGCCAGGCCACCTATGCCGCAATGTTTCAAGCAATGCAGCAGGCCAAGGATCATATCAATCTTGAAACCTTTATCATTGAAGACGATGCCGTGGGCCGCAGATTCGCCGAGATCCTCCTGCAAAAACAGGCGGAAGGCGTCCAGGTGCGGCTCATTTATGACAGCATCGGCAGCTTACAGACTCCAACCGATTTTTTTCACCGTTTGTTGAATGGGGGCGTTCAGGTTGTTGAATTCAACCCGATCAATCCTATGAAGACCCATGGGCACTGGCTTCTGAAGAATCCCGACCACCGCAAAATGTTGATCGTCGATGGCAAAGTCGCCATTGCCGGAGGAATCAACATCAGTTCGGTCTACTCAAGCAGTCTTTCCGGGAGGAGAGCCGAAGGATCGCACCTCCCCTGGCGTGACACCGATATCCACATTGAAGGCCCTGCGGTGGCCGAATTCCAAAAGCTGTTTCTTACGACCTGGCAGAAGCAGAACGGCCCGGACGCACCTGGACGCAACTATTTCCCCGAATTGCAGGAAACGGGGACGGCCCTGGTGCGGATCGTCGGCAGCACGCCGGGCCAGGACAACAGGATAACCTTTGTCGTCTATGTGTCTGCTTTCACCTTTGCAGAACATTCGATTCACCTGACCAATGCCTATTTCATCCCCGACGATCAGATTCTAAACGCCCTCACCGACGCCGCCAAACGTGGTGTCGACGTCAAGATTCTCCTCCCTTCAACCACCGATTCTTCAACGGCCTTGAACGCCGCACGGTATCATTATTCCGCACTGTTGCAGGCCGGGGTGAACATCTATGAACGCCGCAATGCCATACTGCACGCAAAAACCGCCGTCATTGACGGAGTTTGGTCGACCGTCGGTTCCACCAATCTGGACTACTGGAGCCTTTTAAGCGACGACGAGGTCAACGCCGTTATCCTCAGCCGCGAGTTTGCCGTTGCAATGGAAAAGATGTTTGCCGATGACCTCGTGGAGTCCGAACAGATTGTGCGAGATACGTGGGAAAGAAGACCTGTCTGGCAAAAGATCAAAGAGTCTTTTGCGCATGCGTTCTCCCATTGGCTGTAAACACTATCAAATGACAACTTATTGTAATAATATATATAAATTAAGACAAATGCACGGGGCCGGAATCCTCCTTCAATGCATGCTGTTGCCGGTTGCGCTGGCGATTCTTTTGTTTGCCGGTTGCGCCATGGCCGACGGGGAGTCCGGACGGAACCAAACCATTCTCCTCGACCTTTATCACATGAACATGGCCAAATTGGAGGCCAGCGACTTCGGCCGGCCTCTTTTCCTTGAGTCCTTTGAAAAAGACGGCAGGTTGCATGTGGATGTCTACGGAATCTTCGATTACCCCTTCGGCACCATCGCCGAAGAACTTGATGTACCCGCCAACTGGTGCGACATCGCGCCCCTTCACCCCAACGTCAAAGCCTGCACGTATCGTGAATTGGACGGCAAATGGCTGCTCACCTTGTACCTCGGCCGCAAGGACAATCAATCATTGGAGGACGCCCACCAAATCGTCTGCCGATACCGGAACCTCCAGCGGCAGCAGGGATACCTGGATGTCCTTCTGCACGCCGACCAGGGTCCGTATGGCACCACAAACCACAGCATGAGATTCGAGGCCCTCTCCCTTGACGATGGCAGGACTTTTGTCCATGCCAGTTATGCATTCAGCGACAGTGCGGCCCTTCGCCTGGCGGCAAAAATCTATTTTGCAACCTTGGGCTGGAACAAGGTTGGGTTCACAGTAACCGGAATCGACACCAAAGGCGCTCCCGTCTATATCGGTGGTCCACGTGGCGCGGTTGAACGAAATGCCGCACGGTACTATTTCGCGATCCAATCCTTTATGAACACGTTGCGCTATCCCGAAGCAGTCCGTTTCAAAATGATGGCAATTGATTGGTATAACTTAACAATTCCCCACAAGAAACAGCTCTTCGATCTCGACAGGAAAGACTATCTCCTCTTCAAGACAACGGAGCATCTTCATCAAGTGAACCTCCAACGCCGGATCAGGGCCGGTTTACAGTAAATACGGAACTCATCGACCCCGGAGACCTACGCCAAAAGAAGGTTCCTATCATGATCATTTGCAACGGCCTTTTGATTCTATTTCTGAACATTTCCGGCATCCCTTTTGGGCATTCACCGCATGCACACATAAAAGGTTGACCGGGGTGAAATCGTACATGGAGTCGACATGAACAATCGATTTATTTGTATTCACGGACATTTTTACCAACCTCCCCGGGAAAGCCCCTGGTTGGAGGCCATTGAGATCCAGGATTCCGCGTTTCCCTACCACGACTGGAATGAACGGATTACAGCCGAATGCTACGCTGCCAACGCCGTGTCGAGAATTTGGGACAACGAAGGACGAATAGCCCGGCTGGTGAACAATTATGCCAGCATAAGTTTCAACTTCGGCCCCACTGTTTTGCTTTGGATGGAGAAGTATGCCATCGACGTCTACGAGGCCATCCGGGAGGCTGACAGGCAGGGTATGGAAAAATACTCGGGTCACGGATCGGCATTGGCCCAGGCCTACAACCACATGATCTTGCCGCTCGCCAACAGCCGTGACAAGCAAACCCAGATTATCTGGGGAATACAAGATTTCAAGTATCGTTTTGGACGCACCCCCGAAGGGTTGTGGCTCCCGGAGACTGCCGTTGATCTGGCCTCCCTGGACGTCCTGGCTCAGCACAAAATCGCCTTTGCGATCCTTTCTCCCAGCCAGGCGCAGCAGGTCCGCCCCCTAGACGGGAAAGAATGGCACGATGTGCGTGGTGGAAAAATTGACCCCGGCATGGCCTACCGGATCGCGCTGCCTTCAGGCCGGACCATGAGCCTGTTCTTTTACGACGGTCCTATTTCACAGGCTCTGGCCTTTGAAGGATTGCTCGACAACGGCGAGGCTTTTGCCGACAGGCTGCTGTCCGCGTTCCCGGACGATCAATCTTCCCCTCGCCTGGTACACATCGCAACGGACGGTGAAAGCTATGGGCATCACCATCACGGCGGCGACATGGCCCTCGCGCACGCCCTGCATCACATCGAATCCAATGAGCTTGCGCAGTTGACCAATTATGGCCAGTACCTGGAGCATCATCCGCCGACGCACGAAGTGGAGATCTTTGCCAACAGCTCGTGGAGTTGCATGCACGGGATAGAACGCTGGCGGTCGGATTGCGGCTGTAACAGCGGCGGCAATCCGGGTTGGCATCAAGACTGGCGAGCCCCCCTGCGAGCGGCGCTGGATTGGCTGAGAGATGCGGTGAACCCGGCTTATGAACAATTGGCCGGACAGTTCCTGACCGATCCGTGGGCAGCTCGAGATGCCTACATCGACATCATTATGGACCGGTCACCTGACCGGATCGCTGCGTTTCTGGCCCGCTACGCGACCCGCCCCTTGAGCTATGAGGACGAAATCACTGTCCTGAAACTCATGGAACTCCAACGCCACGCCATGCTTATGTACACCAGCTGTGGCTGGTTTTTTGACGAGCTTTCCGGGATTGAGACGGTTCAGGTTATTCAATATGCGGGCAGAGTGCTGCAGTTAGCCGACCAACTCTTTACCGAAGCCTTTGAACTCGGCTTTCTCGAACGTCTTGAACATGCCAAGAGCAACCTCACTGAACACGGCAACGGCCGGGTAATTTACGAAAAATTCGTCAGGCCGGCCATGCTCGGCTTGACTGCCGTGGGTGCGCACTATGCCATAAGCTCGCTGTTTCGGCGCGACGATGAACGAAAATCGATCTATGCCTATTCTGCCGCCATGGAGGACTGCCGCAATTTTCAGGCGGGGGGGACCAAGTGCGTATTCCGGACGAAAACAGCCAGCGTTCCGGCGGGAAAACGGCCACCATTCCGCTGGGAAAACGGCCGGTGTTCCGATTGGCAAGCGGCCACCATTCCGGTGAAAAC
>Ga0074195_1003195_pt1 | contig 16043 bp, 15 predicted proteins | sample EPASupsiteHSE623_FD_64525 | JGI IMG/M metagenome (GOLD analysis project Ga0074195, IMG submission 64525) | Bioremediated contaminated groundwater from EPA Superfund site, New Mexico - Sample HSE6-23 | ecosystem: Environmental > Aquatic > Deep subsurface > Groundwater > Contaminated ...
GGACTGGGGCTGGAAATCGCCAAACCCCTGGTCAAGCTGGCTGCCATGACCAGAGGGCTCAAGGATTCCGGTCTGGCCGAGGGGGCGTCGACCCGGTTGCTGATTCAGACCGGCAAGCTGATCGGCCGGGGCATTCCGATCAAGATCGCCTGCCGCGCCGCCATCAGCGAGGCCCTTACCGATGACCGGGAACTGTTGGCCGCGCTGGACGAGATGGTGAGTTCGCTTTTCTGAATGGACATGGATCTGGAGAGGCTGAAAACAACATTTTATCAACTGGTGGCCCCCAGTCTGCCCAACGAATGGGATGTGGAGGAGGCGCTCGATCCTCTCACTACAGCCGAACCTGCTCATTTGGATGAAATTTTTGCACAGGTCCCAGTCATCTGGCCGGTTTCGCATGCGCTGTGTTTTGCCTATCTTTCCGCGGCCGCGCCTGCCTTGAGTTCTCTGGCCCTGGATGAACTGTCACTTTGGGTGCATACTCTGCTGGACCGGTATGAAACCGAAGGGTTGCGCGGAGCCCAGGTGTTCATGGCCGATGTCGAACAACAGTTTGCCCGCCAGTTGCGCGGACAAGGGGGCTTGCGGCTGACCGATGTCCGTCCCCGGTTGCAACCCTATGTCAACGGCTTGGCCGGTCGAGAACTTCCCCTGGTTGCCGCCGCCGAGGTTGCCACCGATTCGGTCTCCATCTTCCTGCCCAGCGAGATCGGTGTTTTTCCGGGGAACGAAGACAATTTCCTCCTCTACAAGCTGATGGTTTCCTTTCAGTGGGCCTGCCTTGCGGCTGGCGTCTTCGCGACTCCCGCGGATATCCTGCCGCACAAGAAAAGCGCTCATCCATTGGATTGTTTTTTTTCGGAATTTTCCCAGCCCGCCAATGCCCGCAGCCTCTATCATCTGTTTGAAACCAGCCGGGTGCTTGCTTTTCTGCGTCATGAACTGCCAGGCTTGATGCGTGAGGCCGCGGCCCTGATGCCGCGTTTGCCGCTCATGGGTGATGATGCAGCATCCGCCCCGAACCTGCTTGATGCATTGCAGCAAGGACTCCTACGCGGCGAATGGCCCGATGCGGCGGACCGGCCGCCCCTGGTGACCCGGTCCATGGCCTTGTTGCAGCAATGCGCCCAGGCACCGGACAATACATCCAGTTGCGAAGCGGTCCGTGATCTGATGCCGCTCTTGGCGCCGGAAGAAAATTTCGTCGCCACCCGGCCCCTTATTTTTCAAGGGACGATGCGTCTTCAGGAGATGCGCAACCTGGGGATGAAGCAGCAGACGGACAGAGAATTACGGCTGCTCAAAACCATGACCGCAAAACTTCCTTCCGTTGCTCACAAGGCGGCCGACGAAGGCAGCCGGCACAATAACGCGGGTGACAGTCAGGGACAGGATACGGCCCTGATCATGGACATGGAAAGCGCCTGGGAACAGTTGCCGCCGTTTTTCCAGTCACAGGCACAGCGGATCGATAACAGTGAACTGCCGGTTGCGGCAACACAACCAGACCAAGACCATCACCGCACTACGACCGTGATCGAACAGTCGGTCAGCGCCACCGAGGGTAAGGCTGGGCATGCCTTTGCCCGAACCCCTCACGCCGGCCACGGAGAAGGGCAGGGGATTGTTGAACCGGTGGTCTACGACGAATGGGATTACCGGCGCAAGGGGTTTCGCAAAAACTGGTGCGTGGTCACCGAAAAAGAGCTGCCGCCGGTTCAGAATGCGTTTATCGAGCAGACGCTCAAACAATACCGGAGCCAGATCCGCCGCCTGCGTCATCAGTTCGAACTACTCCAAACCAGCGAGCGCTTTGTCCGCCGGCAGCGTGAGGGTAACGATATTGATTTCGACGCCCTGGTGGAATTCCTGACCGACAGCTGCGCGGGGCAGCCGCCCTCGGACCGGCTGTTCATCCGCCTGGCCCGCGATCAGCGCGATATTGCGGTCTCCTTTCTGGTCGACATGTCCAATTCCACCGCTGGCTGGGTTGGTCAATCGATCAAGGAGGCCCTGGTTCTGATCTGCGAAGCCATGGAAGTCCTCAATGACCGCTACGCCATCTACGGCTTTTCCGGAATGCGGCGGCTGCGCTGTGAAATTTTTCCAGTGAAACGGATGGATGAGCGCTACAGCAGCGCGGTGCGCCAGCGGATCAGCGCCATCGGACCCCGAGAATACACCCGCATGGCTCCGGCCATCCGCCACATGACGTCGCTTTTTGCCCAGACGGAGGCCAAGATCCGGCTCCTGATCGTTCTTTCCGACGGCAAGCCCGAGGACTACGACGACTACAAAGGGGACTATGCCATCGAGGATACCCGGCACGCCCTCCTGGAAGCCAAGGCCAAGGGCATCCACCCCTTCTGCATCACCATCGACCGTCAGGCCCACGAATACATGGCGCACATGTACGGCGAGGTCAACTACATCTTCATCGACAAGGTCAAGCAGTTACCGGCGCGAATGTCGGAAATCTACCGCACCCTGACCAGTTGAATGGGCATAAGGGCGTCGTGCCGTGCATATTGCTCCTATCCAGCTATTTTTCCTTGTATATTTTTCACCCTTGCTGTTTATAGACACGATGCGCTCCTTTTTCGCACCATACCATCCCCGGATGGCTCAATGGCTCATGTCGTGGCTGGGCAACGGTCTGGTACTGATGCTGGTGTTGGCGGGGACGTGCGCCGCGCAGGCCAAGGATACCGGCGAAACAACCCTCCGCCTCAAAGCGCAGGCGTACCGTGCCTATTACGGCAAGGGGCAACCGGTCAATTATGCCCTCGCCCTTGATTTGTACCGCCAGGCGGCGGAGCGGGGCGATGCCGAGGCGCAGTTCGTCACGGGAGGGATGTTGTATCAGGGACAGGGGACGGATCCGGATAAACGGGGCGGTTTTAAATGGCTGTTGAAAGCGGCGGAGCAAGGGAAGGTTTCGCCGGAGTCGCTCACCATCATCGGTGCCATGTATCTGCGGGGCAGCGGGGTACCCCAGAACTACCTGGAAGCGAAAAAATGGCTGACCGATGCCGCCAAGCTGGGCAGCCTGGCCGCGCAGAATGACCTGGCGTATCTCTACTACAACGGTCTGGGCGGCGAGCGTGATTATGCGAAGGCCCTGGAACTCTATGAGAAGGCGGCGCTGCAAGGGGATGCTATGGCCCAGGCCAACACCGGGTTGATGTATGCCACCGGTACCGGCACCGATACCGACAAGGCCCGCGGTTATGCCTGGTATTCCATGGCAGCCAGTCGAGGTAACACGGGAGCCGCCATCAATCGCAACACGCTGATGATGAATATGTCCTGGGAAGACCTCAACCGGGCGCAGAGTCTTTCTCTTCAATTCTACCGCCAGGTGGAGAAAATGGCGGAACCGAAGCTGATCGCTCCGGAGCCGCACGAGTAGGAATTACTCGTCTTCGCGGTGCTGCTGCGCAAGCAGCAAGGTGACAATCGCCTCGATGTTTTCGCAGGCGTAGAGTGCCTGGCGGAGGCGAGCCGCTCCGGCCAGGCCGGTGAGAAACTTGGCCGCATGATTTTTCACCTTGAACAACACCTTGTCTGACGGCAGATACTGCCCAGCCAGGTGCAGATAGCGCTCGATGACCGGCATCCGTCCGGCCAGCGTGGCTGGCATGCCCGCCGGTGTAAACAGCCAGGGGTTGCCGAGCGCACCCCGCCCCGCCATCACACCGTCACATCCGGTTTCCGCCCTCATCGCCATCCCGTCAGCATAGCAAAGAATGTCGCCGTTGCCGATCACCGGAATCGACACCGCCGCCTTGACGGCTTTGATCACCTTCCGATCGGCCAGGCCGCCGAATCCTTGCGCCCAGGTACGGGCATGGACAGTGATCGCCGAGGCACCGGCAGCCTCGGCCATGGCGGCGAACCCCGGGGCATTGACGCTTTCCCCGGACCAGCCGCTGCGGATCTTCACGGTCACCGGCAAGGGCGTTCGGGCAGTCACCGCCCGGATGATGGCCTCGGCCCGTTGCGGGTCCTTCATCAGCGCCGCGCCGCAACCTTTTTTGATAACCTTGCGCACCGGGCAGCCCATGTTGATGTCGATCAGGTCCACCAGGAGCGCGGAGACGAGCGCGGCTGCCTGGCCCATCAGTTCGGGGTCACTGCCGAAAAGCTGTACGGCAAAAGGGCGTTCCTCGGCAACCGTCCGCAGCAGCTCGAAGGTATTTTTCTGTTGCTGCACCAGACCGTGGCAACTGACCATCTCGGAGACGCAGAGGGCCGCACCGTTTTCCCGGCACAGCAGACGAAAGGGCAAATCGGTGTATCCGGCCAGAGGGGCCAGGATAAATCCGGATTGCAGGCGCACGGAGCCGATGGTGAGCGGCGGCAGGATGATCGGGGAGCTGGAATTCATGAAGAGACAGGAGAAAAAAGAACAAAGGCGCCCCGGAGTGTGCCGAAGCGCCTTTGATTGATCGATATGACCTCTAACAATCAGTTGGCCGGTTGCACCTGCTTTTGTTGCTTTCTGATCTTGTTGAGGGCGCCGAGATAGATGTCTTCCGACAGATCGTCGATGATTTTGGCCAAGGCCACGTCATCGGCGGCGGTGGTCGCGGAGGAGACTGTGTAATCAGCGGAATAGAGTTTGCCCGGAACCTCCCAGAGCATCTTGCCGGATTGCACATCCTTCAACGCATAGCGGACATGGAGATTGACCTTGGTTCCGGTGGCGTCGGAAATGGTATTCCAGGAGACGGTGGGCAGGTCGATGGACAGGATCTCGCCGACCAGAATCAGATCGGCCCCGCTTTTCTCCTTGGTCAAATCGACGGACTCGGATTTCTGGAACCAGCGGGACAGCGACTGGTAGATCTTCATGTCAAGCCCCAGCTTATTTGTCCGGTTCTGCCAGGTTGGCATGTAGATCACCCGGTGTTGCCCCTCGTAGACATGGGGAAAATAATAGCCGCACCCGCCCAGCAAAAAGGCGCACAGCAGCGCAGCCCCCCAGCTCCATGTAGCCGTTTTCACCATAACGCTCCCTTTTCCGTCCAATGCCCCGGCATCGGCGGGGTCATGATCAACGGCAAGAACTGCCCGGTCAGACGACAATATTGACCAGTTTTTTCTGGACGACAATGATCTTTCTCGGTTCCTTGCCAGCCAGCAGTTTGACGATCTTTTCATCGTTCACCGCCATTGCCTGCAAGGCCTGGTTGTCGACATCGGCGGCGACGAGCAGTTTGGTCCGCACCTTGCCGTTGATTTGCACCACGATGGTGATCTCGTCTTCCCTGGCGGCGTCAACATTGAAGACCGGCCACACAGCATGGTCCAATGGTTGGACATGGCCGGACATTTGCCACAGTTCCTCACAAAAATGAGGCGCCATGGGGAACAGCAGGGTGAGAATGGTTTCCAGGGCCTCGCGCTGCACCGCGGGATCGATGGCCTCCTCGGTAGGCGTGGCGGCGAGATTGACCAGTTCCATGATCCCGGAGATGGCGGTGTTGAAGTGAAAATTGCTCTCGATGCTTTCCGTTACCCTGCGGATGGTCTGGTGGGTTTTGCGATGCAGGACGCGGGACGGTTCGTTCAGGGTTGCCAGATCGACAAGCGTGGGTTGACCGAAGCAGGCGAGATTGCCCGCCACCATCCGGTACACCCGGTTGAGGAATCGGGACGCGCCTTCCACGCCCTGGGCGTTCCATTCGAGGTCGCGGTCCGGCGGCGCGGCGAACAGGGAAAAAAGACGCACAGTGTCAGCGCCAAACTGATTGATCAGGTCATTGGGATCGACCACGTTTCCCTTGGATTTGGACATCTTGGCCCCATCCTTGATCACCATGCCCTGGGTCAGCAGGTTGGTGAAGGGCTCATCCACCTCCAGATAGCCGAGATCGCGCAGCATCTTGGTGAAGAAGCGGGCGTAGAGCAGGTGAAGAATGGCATGTTCGACTCCGCCGATGTACTGATCGACCGGCAGCCAGTAGGCGGCGGCTTCCTTGTCGATGGGCGCGGTGTCGAGGCCGGGGTTGGTGTAGCGGGCAAAGTACCAGGACGATTCGACAAAGGTATCGAGGGTGTCGGTCTCCCGCCGGGCCGGCTGGCCGCAGCGCGGGCAGGTGGTGGCGATGAAGTCCGGCTGCTGGTGCAGGGGGCTGTGGCTGCCCGTGGGTTCGCCCGCACCTGGCAGCAGAATGGGCAGGTCGGATGCGGGCACCGGCACGATGCCGCAGTGCGCGCAATGGACCACCGGAATCGGGGCGCCCCAGTAACGCTGGCGGGAGATGCCCCAGTCGCGCAACCGGTAGGTGACATAAGGCCGGCCGAACTGTTTCTGCTCCGCTTCGGCAATGATTGCCTGCTGCGCCATGATCGAATTCATTCCGGTAAAAGAGCCCGATGCGACCAACGCGCCTGGTCCTTCCGAGGCCGCGGTCATTGTGGCCGGATCAAGCGCTTCTCCCTCGGGCTGCACCACCGCCCGGATGGGCAGGTTGTAGGTGCGGGCAAACTCGAAATCCCGCTGGTCATGAGCGGGCACCGCCATCACCGCGCCGGTGCCGTATTCCATGAGCACAAAATTGGCAACATAGATCGGCACCCGCTCGCCGGTGAAGGGGTTGATGCAATAGCTGCCGGTGAACGCCCCCTGCTTGTCGACTTCCTGGTCGAGACTGGCTCGCTGCTTGGCTAGGAGCGTTGCCTGGACAAAGGCCTTGACCTCTTGTTCCTGTGGTTTGCCACTGATCAAGCTATCGATCAGGGGATGTTCGACGGCCAGCGACATGAAGGTGACCCCAAAAATGGTGTCTGGGCGGGTGGTAAAGATGGTGATGGCCTGATCGCTGCCTTCGACCGGAAATTCGCAGGCCAGACCGGTGGACTTCCCGATCCAGTTGCGTTGCATGGTCACCACCTTTTCCGGCCAGCCGGTGAGTGTGTCCAGGTCGGCCAACAACTCCTCGGCATAGCTGGTGATCTTGAAAAACCAGCCGTGCATGGTCTTGGGCAGCACCGGCTGATCGCAGCGCCAGCAGACGCCGTCGATGACCTGTTCACGAGCCAGCACGGTTTGACAGTCGTCGCACCAGTTGACCGTGGTTTCCTTGCGGTAAATCAGGCCCCGTTCCAGCATCTTGAGGAAGAGCTGCTGCTCCCAGCGGTAGTAATCGGGGCGGCAGGTGGCCAGTTCGCGGTCCCAGTCGTAGGAGAGGCCCATGGCCTTGAGCTGGCCGCGCATGTACTCGATGTTGCCGTAGGTCCAGGAGGCAGGGTGGACGCCGCGCTTCATGGCCGCGTTCTCGGCCGGCAGGCCAAAGGCGTCCCAACCCATGGGATGGAGGACATTGAAGCCCTGCATCCGTTTGTACCGGGCGATGACATCGCCGATGGAATAGTTGCGGACATGGCCCATGTGGATCCGGCCGGAGGGGTAGGGGAACATCTCCAGCACGTAATACTTCGGCCGTCCCGGCTGCGGGCTGACCTTATAGGTTTTTTCCTTTTCCCATCGTTGTTGCCATCGGTGTTCGATGGTTTTGAAATCGTATCGGTCGTTGGTCGGGGTGGCGGGTTGCATGATGAATGGTGGTAATCTGTTCAGTTAAGATCAATATCAACCATGCTCTGTTCCGGCAGGTAGTGCGGGGCGGACAGACGGCTGGTGTAGTTTTCAAAGGTGGTGTACTCGCCGAGAAAGGTGAGCTTGATCATCCCGGTCGGACCGTTGCGCTGTTTGCCGATGATGATCTCGGCCAAGCCCCGGTTCGGATTTTCCTCGGCCCGGTTGTAGACCTCGTCGCGGTAGATGAACATGATGACGTCGGCGTCTTGCTCGATGGCGCCCGATTCCCGCAAGTCAGCGAGCTGAGGCCGTTTGTCGGTGCGGTTTTCCAGGCCGCGATTAAGCTGGGACAGGGCCAGCACCGGCACACCCAGCTCCTTGGCCATGGCTTTGAGCGACCGGGAGATTTCGGAGATCTCTTGGACCCGGTTTTCCGAATTGTGCTTGCCCTGCATCAACTGGAGATAGTCGACAACGATCAGGCCGAGGTCGTGCTCGGATTTCAGCCGCCTGGCCTTGGCCCGCATCTCTAGCACCGTCAGGCCTGCGGTGTCGTCGATGTAGATGGGGGCATCGGAGAGCATGCCGGTGGCGCGGGTCAGCTTCGGCCAGTCGTTTTCATGAAGTTTGCCGGTGCGGATGCGTTGGGAATCGATCCGGCCCAATGAACAGAGCATGCGCAGGGCCAGGGATTCGGTGGACATCTCCAGGCTGAACACCGCCACCGGAACCTTGCCGATCAGGGCGGCATGCTGGACGATGTTCATGGCCAGCGCGGTTTTGCCCATGGAGGGGCGGGCCGCCAGGATGATCATTTCCGCGGGTTGCAGGCCGGCGGTCATCCGGTCCAGCTCGTCGTAGCCAGTGGCCACGCCGGTGATGTGCTCCTGCCGGTCGAACAGCTTGGTGATGCGGTCAAAAGCGCGCGGCACCACGATCGACATGGGCTGGAAACCCTGGCCTTTGTTGGAGTGGGCTATTTCGAAGATTGACTTTTCCGCTTGGTCGACCAAGGTTTCGATGTCGTCCTGGGTGTCGTAGCAGCGGGCCGCCACCTCGGAGGTGGTCTGAATCAGCCGGCGGAGGATCGATTTTTTACGAATGATATGGGCGTGATGGACCAAGGTACCGCTGAAGGGGATGATGTCGGTCAGCGAGGCCAAATAGGTGGCGCCGCCGATCTCCTCCAACTTGTTTTGATCGCTGAGCAGCCCGGTCACCGTGATCAGATCATGGGGCTCCCGCTTTTCAAAAAGAGTGAGCATGGCCGCGAAGATGGTCTTGTGGGCATCGCGGTAGAAATCTTCTGGTGCCAGCAACTCGACAATGCGCAGCAGAGTTTTGTCCTGGAGAAGAATGGCTCCCAGCACCGCTTGTTCCGCCTCGATGTTCTGCGGTGGAATCATTCTGCTCGCGATGGCGGTGCGTGGAGAAACGGTGTGCTGCATACGGCTCTTGAAGGCGGAAATGAATGGCGAATGTCGTGATCCGTGCAACTATACCTGCACCGCCGGGGAATGGCACGTTGAAAATGAAAGGGCCTTTTCTGTTGCCAGAAAAGGCCCTTGATCCGCACTTCGGACGGAAAGCGGTGTGCTGCGCAGGATGAAAGAAGAGACTTTTATTCTTTATTCCGAGGGGATCAACCGCAACAGTCCACGCAGCCTAGAGGTGACAAGCGTGTTCGTCACGATGCATCGCCGATGGTTTCCGGAACAACCTGGACCTGGACAGCGCTTGTTGTCTGATATCCGGTCTTGATCGTGACTTTATATTCGCCAATCGCCTTGATCGGTTCGGAAAGAACAATGGCCTTCTTGTCGACCGCAACCCCGGCTTCCTGCAAGGCAAGAGCGATTTCATTGCTGGTAACCGAACCGAACAATCGTTTTTCGTCGCCGACCCGTTTGCTGAGGGTGATAACCTTCCCCGCAAGCTGGGCGGCCAGGCCTTCGGCTTTTTTCTTCTGTTCAGCCAGCCGGGCGGCGATGGCCTGTTTCTCTTTCTCAAGCTGAGCCAGGGAGGCCTTGCTCACCAAAACGCCTTTTTGCTTGGGAATGAGAAAATTGCGGGCATAGCCAGGCTTCACCTTGACGACTTCACCTTCTTGGCCCAGTGTCTCAATTGTTTCTTTTAAAATGATTTCCATTGATTAAACCTCTTTCTGTATCTTTTATCGCAGTTGTTGCAGAGTAATTGATGGGTATAAAACTAAGCCATCGGCAGGTACAATTGCCCGTTAGGTCTTGTTTTCGTTTTTTTTTCTCAGATTGAACCAGACATCGATCAACCCCAGCACAGCAAGAAAAATCAGGCCGTAACTCTGGAGGATAAATACAAAATACAGGATCATCCGCACCAACGGTGGCACTCGCCATCGTTCCAGCAAGGCAATGAAAACCGCCAGTCCCTGGAAAAAATAGAGCAATCCGGCCATCATCAACAGCCAGACGCCCGCATCCTGCAGGTGGCCTGTGCCGAAAAGAACGACACCTATGGCACCAATGGGCAACCACACCAGATGGTCAGGGAATCTCCAGGAGGCGTACTTACCCCACGGTGCGGCACCGGTCAGTCGACCGGTCAGGCCGTTGACCAAAACCATATTGATCCAGACCGTGATGGCCACCATCGATAACAACAGGCCGGGCAGCAGTCTGGGGATCGCCTCTCGCATGGCAACGGTTGCTTGGCTTAGGCCGAGAACCATTTCCGGGGTTAATCCGGCCTCCTTGGAACTGGAGAGCTCCAAGGTTTGCTGCAAGCCGAGGTCAAGGACCTTGAGCAGGTGGCTGTACGGGTTGATTCCAGCGATGGACCCGTACACTCCCCAGAACAGCAGCCAGGTGAGACCGAGCGCGGCAACTCCCTTGGCGCCGCTTCTCGCTGCCGATTCCCCGGAACGCGCACTGGCGAACAACGTGAATCCCAGGGGAATAAAGGTCAGCGAAAAAAGAAAAATATCCAACTGCTGCACCAAAAGCGCGCCCAGCCCTGCCATGAACAGGCCGAACGCAACTTGTTTCTTCCCAGTGTCGGAGCCGTTGAGGAGCAACGGGTAAAACACGGGAACAGCCAATAACCCGATCAGCCACCCGAAAAAGGACGGGCTTGCGACAGGCATGAAAAAAAAGGTGCCGAGCAGAAGGGTCTGGCCGGGCGGAACAGAAAATTTATTCCGCCCGAGCCTGAGATCAACCATTCTTGAGGTAACGCATTAAAACTGGGTATTTCCGGTATACGGCAACAGAGCCAGCTGCCGGGCCCTTTTGACGGCCTCGGTTAACTGACGCTGATGCTTGGCGCAGGTGCCATAGATTCTTCTGGGTATGATCTTGCCCCGTTCGGTAACAAAATTTTTCAGTGTCTTTGAATCTTTATAATCAATGACAATATCCTTGTCCGTACAAAAACGGCAGACGCGGCGACGGGAAAAAACTTTTTTTTGCTGAGACATTTTTACGACTCCTTTGAGGTGATCTGAGAACGACAGACGGGGTTATTCTTCTGAGGCTTCCTCTTCCAGGACCTCGCCGTCAAAATCGTCGCCGTCTGCATCATCGGTTTGCGCTTTGGCACGGGCAGCGGCCTTTTCCGCGATGCGTTGTTTCTCGGCTTCTATCGCCTCGGCATTCATGGCATCGCCCAGCTTGACCGTCAGGTAACGAAGCACCCGGTCGTCAATTCTGAAAATGCGCTCGATTTCGTCCACCGTCTTGCCGGGAGCTGCATAATTCATGTAGACATAATAACCTTGGATCTCTCTGTTGATCTCGTAGGCCAATCGTTTGACGCCCCAGCGATCAAGGCAGATGATCTCGCCGCCGTCATTGGTGACGATCGCGTTGGTGCGATCAATAATTTCGGTGAATTGTTCTTCGCCCAGGTTTGGGCGCAGAATGTACGTGGTCTCGTAATGACGCATGATTCCTCCTCGTGGTCAAAGTGGCCCTCGCTTCTTTCCTGGCGGTGAGAGCGAGAAGGGTATTGTGGATAAAAAAAGTAATTTAGTAAAAAAAGACAGGAAATGTCAAGAGAAAAGCTAGTTACGGGAGGGAGGGCTTGGGCGATTGCTTTTCCTGCGCCTTGATTCGTTGCCATTGAGCCCGCAAAGCCTGTTCGTCAACGAGCGTAACCGTGCCAAAAACATGGGGATGGCGACGGATCATCTTGGCGATGATCCCTTCGAGCGCATCATCGGCAGTGAACTGATTGTGTTCGGCGAACATGGCTGTCAACATGGCCAGGATAAAAAAGACATCGCCGATTTCCTCCCGAATTTCCTGCGCATCGCCATTCTCGATCGCCTCGGCCAGCTCATGGCATTCTTCCAGAAGGTATTTTTTTAAGGAAGCAGGGGTCTGTTTCATGTCCCAGGGGCATCCATGTGCGCCGCGCAGGGTGGTGACGAGCCGTTCCAAACGGGCAAAAGCGGAAGCCGGTTCCTGATGTAACGACTGGTCCATGCGGGGTTACCGGTATTCAAGCAGGTGCAGCGCCTGCTCGATGCGGGTGTATTCATCCCGGCGGGAGTCGCCGAGAATAGCCTCCAGCCGGTCAAGCAATACCTGCTGCTTGCTGTTAATGATTTCCAGATCCTGAATTGTCTGCGCCGCCGAGCTTTCGGTAACATCCATCGCTTCCCGGAGGTCGCCGGCGTTCTTCAGCATGGCCTTGACTTCGGCGATTTTATCCAGCCGGAGAAAGAGTTCGTCAAAATTGACCGGTTTTTCGAGATAATCGACCGCCCCTTTTTTCATGGCGTTGACAGCGGTATCGACCGAGGAGTGGGCGGTGATAACGATCACCTCGATGCCGGCGCTTTTTTCCTTGGCGATTTTCAACAGCTCGATACCGCCAATCGCGCCGGGCATCACCAGATCGGTGATCACGACGTCGAAGGTCATAGCGTCGAGCAATCTCGCCGCATCCGAGCCATCCACAGCCACGGTTACCTCGTAGCCAGCGTTTTTAAGGCGTTTTTCAAAAAGTTTCCGGATGACCGGATCATCATCGGCGATAAGAACCGTCATTGTGTTCATTGGCACACCTTGATCGTTTACGTGCTAACAGCGGCCTATTTTAACTGGTAAAAAATGGAACGAAGATGCCGCTTGGGAATGAACCGGGGGCAGATCCCGGTGAGTGATTCGGTGGAGCCAATAATCAAAAATCCGTCAGGCTCAAGCACCTCAGCAATTTTATTGAACAGCTTCTTGCGATCTTCCAGGGTGAAATAGATGGCCACGTTTCGGCACAAAACAACGTCAAATTTTCCTAGGCCGGTAAAGGGATGCATCAGGTTGAACTTGCGAAAATTGACCATGGCCCGAGTTTGATCGTTGATTTTCCAGGTCTGGCCGGCAGGGGTGAAATATTTGTTCAGTTTGTCCCGGGCAAGCCCCCGTTCAATTTCAAATTTATTGAATTTGCCGCTGCTGGCCTGGGCAACCGCGGCATCGGAAATATCGGTGCCCAGCAGTTTTATAGAGTATTTTGACAGATCCCCCAGCAGTTCCTGGAGGACGATCGCCACCGAATACAACTCCTGGCCGGTGGAGCTGGCGGCGCTCCAGATCTTGAGATTGGTTTTCAAAGAGGGCATCTTTGAAGACCGGGCATCGATCAGCTCGGGGAAAATTTTGTGCTGCAGCAGTTGAAACGGGCCTGTGTCACGGAAAAAAAGGGTCTCGTTGGTGGAAATGGCGTCGATGATCTTGCGTTCAATCGACTTGGTGGCATCCATCTTGGTTTTATTGAAAAAATCCTGATAGGTGGCGCAACCATGCTCCTCGGCAATGGCGTTCAACCGGGTTTCCAGGAGGTATTTTTTGCTTTCATCCAAATATATTCCCGAGATTTCGTAGATATATTTGGTGATCAGCTTGATCTCTTCCAGGGTTATTTTCAGCATGGGGACTGTTGTTTGCAGGAATCCGTTATTTAACCGACTTCACAATTTCCGCGGCAATCTTGTCCAAGGGGACCACCATATCAATCAAGCCGAGTTCGGCCGGGGCCTTGGGCATGCCGTACACAACACAACTCTCCTCATTCTGACCGATAATCAATGCCCCCTTTTGCTTGAGAACCTGTAACCCCTTGGTCCCATCCGACCCCATCCCGGTCATGATAACCGCCGTGGTCCGGCCGACATAATAATCGGCAACCGAGCGAAATAGATAATCGGCGGACGGACGGCAGGAATTTTCCGGAGGATCGTTGGTGATTTTGATCAACCTGTTCACTCCGTCCGCCGAGGCCACCAGTTTCATCTGTTTACCACCGGGGGCGATATATGCAACATTTGGTTGCAGAGGTTCCCCCTCCTCCGCCTCCTTCACGGTTAGCGCGCATTTTGCATTGAGACTGTTGGCGAGGGATTTGGTAAACACCGGCGGCATGTGCTGGACGATGACAAGCGGCACACCGAGATCGCCGGGCAGCATCGGCATCACCCGGGCCAAGGCATTGGGTCCTCCGGTAGAAATGCCGATGGTGACAATCTCTGATTTGCGTTGGCGGCGACCGGGCGCCGTGACCGGTGCAACGGTCGTGGTGCCAACGCCTGGATCGCTGGATTGCGGCCTTGCACCAGGCACCGGCTTGCGGGCGGCGGTCCCGTGTCGTCCCCTGGCCAGCATGGACCCCACTGCGGTGCGACCGGTTTGGAAGGTCTTGATCAACGGGGTCAACAGGGAACGAAGTTGTTGTTTGCTCTCGTTGATGTTGGTTGTGCTGGGTTTGAGGATGAAATCGTAGGCGCCCAGCTCAAGAGCCCTCATGGTCATGTCGCCGCCCTCACTGGTCAAGGTGGAGACCATGATCGCCGAGACCTGCGGGGCGTGTTGCTGCAAATATTGAAGCACTTCAATGCCATTTATTTCCGGCATTTCGATGTCGAGCGTGAGGAGATCTGGATTGAGTGCCGGAATTTTTGCAATCGCGATTTTTCCGTTATGAGCAACGCCCACCACCTCGACACCGGGAATTTCGGCCAGGATATCGCTCACCGCTTTCCGGTACACGATGGTGTCGTCAACAACTAATACTCTGATTTTTTTACCAAGCATGAACAGGAAGGGGTGAGATGAAGAATGAGTCTGACCTTGACGGCACGGTCACCGTTCAAGGCCCCGGTTGAGGTTGTCCGATTCGATCCGGAGCACCTCTTTGATGTCGAGAATACCGATCAGTTTGTTTTCGGTTTTATAGACGCCGGTAAAAAATGATCCCTGGACACCGCTCATGTTGGCGGGAGCGGGCTCTATTCTATCCGGATCGGCCATGATCACGTCGCTGATTTTGGTGACCAGCAAGCCGACATGCTCTCCGGGAGCGTTGATGATGATGTTGCGTGATTCATTGCCGACTTCAACGCTTCCCAGGCCAATTTTCTGGCCCAGATCGATGATGGTCACAATCTGGCCGCGAAGGTTGAGAATACCGACCATGTAATCCGGCGCTTGGGGAACTTTGGTCATTTCCATCAGTTTATTGATTTCTTGAACCTTCAGGATGTCCATGCCGCAGAGGGCATGACCGACATAAAAGGTAGCAAGTTCGATGACGCTTTTTGTCATGCTGCTTGATTCAGCCATAAATGGCCTCCGTTTGCGGAAAGAGAATAAGCCGGAATCGCAATTCCTGCTGTTTTTTTAGATGGAACGAACGATGGAACGAGTAACCAGCCGCTGTCTTCTCCGGTTGAAGCCCTATCGAAGAAATAGAGAAAACTGGGCGCATACCTTCATTTTTAGGGTGCGTTGTTGATCAGGCGGCAATGGCCGCCTTGGCGTACCGGTGAACACTCTCCATCAACCGCTCCTTGTCCAGTTTGATGTGGTATTCATCCACCCCAACCGCTTTGCCGCGGGCGATGTCTTCATCCGCTGCCAGAGTGGTCAGGGCTATAACCGGCAGGTGGCGGAACCGCTTGTCACCCTTGATTTTTTCGGTCAGGGTGAACCCGTCCATATTGGGCATCTCGATATCGGTGACCACCATGGTGATTTCTTCACCTTCCTGTTCGAGAACATTCCAGGCAATCCTGCCATCTTCGCTTTCAACGACGTTGAACCCCGCTTCTTCCATGTACCCCTTCACCTGATTACGGAAAAAGTTTGAGTCCTCGACAATTAAAATCGTCGGCGCCTGGGCTGGTTCGACGTCAAGTCCGGCATAGGCGGAGTGGTCTTCGAACCACTGCGGGTTCGAGATCTGGACAATCTCGAAAATGTTGACCAGCATGGTGGTCCGGCCGGCAATGATCGTTGATCCCATGATACCGGGTTGCTTGAGGGTGACATCGTCGATGTCAGCGGCAATTTCAATGGCATCAATGGGGCCGATGGCCAGCAGCCCGACATCCTTGCCCGCAAGACGGAAGACGATAACCAGCAGATCGTCCCGGTTGTCCATGGGCAAAACCGAGGCCACCTCGTCAATCCTGATCAAGGGCCCCCCTCCCCCCCCCCCACCGTCTCCCCCC